>Ga0136643_10004763_pt1 | contig 18886 bp, 18 predicted proteins | sample TergutLab28metaG_FD_96883 | JGI IMG/M metagenome (GOLD analysis project Ga0136643, IMG submission 96883) | Labiotermes labralis P1 segment gut microbial communities from Petit-Saut dam, French Guiana - Lab288 P1 (version 3) (version 3) | ecosystem: Host-associated > Arthropoda: Insects >...
CTATATGAAACAACATAATCAAATCTCCCCCCATTCTTAGTAACAATACAGGGGGTATTTTCATCTTCACCTGCTGTAAGGTAGTGAATATTTGCAGAAAACCTACAACACAGGTCCTTAAAAATGTGCCAAAAGATTAAAATGAATGACAGACTTGACAAGAATGCAATATTGTCAAATACTGTCAAAATGACAAGCCTGACATCCTGGAAAGCAATAATTATCACAGTGCGTGGCATAATGGGCAGAGGGACTGTTCCACAGATATGCACAGTTAGTCATAACATTCAATGCAACACAGGAGTTCAGTGAAAAATCATGTCAGATTCCATTTGTCATCACAAGTGATGCCTGATGTTGTATGTAATAGGTGTCGCATTAAGTATCATATCAGGGCCTACTGATTATAGAGCTTTTGAATTATAACTGCAACAGTAAATACACTGTTTTGTAACTCTTTCCTTCCTGATGGCACAATGTGTAAACAATTTGTGTTAAACAGGATGTTGACACCGACCCCTGTACTAATAACCACCATTTTACGCTTTTTAGTGAAGCAGCACCAGAGGAAGAATATTCTGTACAGAAAGCAGTGAAAGGTAAGTAGTCTGCAGGTATAAAAACTCCCAGCACATTACCCACACCCCTCTTCACTTCGAAATGCTAAAGGAGTCCATGCTGGACTCCACTACGCATTAGGAGTTGAGAATGTCAACCACTGTCCTTGCTGAGGCAGCTGTACCAGGATTGGTACCTGTATCCACTATCCGAAAATGGCAGAACCTCATTACTAAATGGTCAGTGGGCATGGATACAACACTGAATTTTCATTCCATTCTTTTAACGTCCCTTCACAATATTTCCTCACACAAAAATATTCATTAAACAATTCTTCTTCAACCACAGTAAAAATCTGTGACAACCATTTTAATGAAACTAAATTATTGCAATCAGGCACCTTCTTCAAACTCATCCAGTCCACAGACTGAAGAGGAGCAAGAAATTGAACACACAGTTCTTGTATGTACTCAATTCAAGCTTCATAGAAGTGAGCGCAGTAGCTTTTAAAACCTTCATAACTTATTTGATTCTCTTCCTCTATTTCTTTTAGCTGTTCTTGAACAACACACATAGAGAAACTCTCATATTTTCTACGCCCTGACTTCAGCAACAGTTTATTTCACTTTTCACTTTAAGTATACTTGAGCTTTGCTGTTCAATATTCTATGTGGCACAGAAAAAAAATTCTTTGCTGACTAACACATACATGAAAGATGGTAAGTGCAGGCAGGTTGTCAATAACAATTCTTAAGAGTAACAAAACAATTTTTCAAGAGAAAGGCAGTATGATTTCAAAGCAAAAAATAAAAATCTACAGTCATTTCAACTGCTGGTAAGAGGGATAACTGCTTTACCTTGCTATGTCCTAGAATAGCCTCATATTCCCTGTCTGTGAATTCACAGGCCTCTAGGGCTTCAACATGTACAGCGTGAATGTGAGTGGCGGTGGATTTTTCCCATGACCGAATACCAACTGGTAAACAGCCAGAAGCTGTATGAACAGCATTTTGCACAATATGAGAACATCCAACACTCATCAAATGGTTGGCTGTTTCTTCTTGAAAGGTACAAATTACTCTTTCCCCTCCTCATCTTAGCTTCAACATCTGTAGTTGTGTTATCTGCAGTGTTTTTTGTCATTATGTGTGAAGCATTTTTGGAGTCTCCATAAGGAGACATGGGTGCTTTTGGAAACAAAATGTAAAACGCCAGAAAAATGTGATGATAGTAACTTGGTTCAAGATTTGGCATTTATGGTACGTATTATGGGGCAATTAAATGACTTATATTTAAAACTTTAAGTGAAACAGGTTGTTATTTCAATGTATGATGCTATCAAGGCTTTTAAAACAAAGCTTAGGCTTTGGGAACGACAACTGCATAGTGGCAAATGGACTCATTTTAATATGTACCAGGAGCACCAGAAGACAAAGAGTAACTCTAATTCAGTTGGTAAAGCCACAACATTAAGAACCTACTTTCTGATTTTCACAACAGGTTTAAAGATTTCAAATCACTTAAGGACGGTTTCTCTGTGTTCATGACCCATTCACCTTTGGTGTACAGAAGGCAAATCGTAATATTCCAACAGAACTTACTAAATTTAAGTGTGATTTTGTGTTGAAAAAACACACAATGAAGTTGCGATCCCTCAATTTTATTATTATTGGCCAAGCCACTATTCTGAAACACACTAGTCTGCTGTGAGAATATTAGTCATGCTGAGTTCTACATGTTTGTGAGCAGCTGTTTTCACTTGTGAAGGGAAATAAATTGGCTCAAAAATTAAGACTTACAACCAAATATTCATCCTACAAATTAAAAATCTTATCTTCACAAAATCAAAAGCCTGACATCAAAAAACTTGTTTCATGAAAAAGATGTCACACTAGTAGCAAAATCCCACAACACAAAATATAAGGCAGTGCTGTGGTTTGTTCATTTTACCATTTCCATGATAACAATAAATTTCATGTTCTCAAAAATGTGTAGTTCACAGTAGAGTTAAACAGTATGAATGTTACGTTTAAGACATTTAGTGATGTTTTCCAATACATATTCAATGTATGAGTGTTGTATATAAATAAATATGAAATGATACAATTCAAATCCTACATTTTCAACCCAGCATTTCAAAAGGCAATATATTCTTGTAAAACAATAACTGTGACACAATTTAATTCCTCATTCTAGAAAACTGCTATGGTCAGAAAACCTTTCCATTTTGAAGTGCAACCCTTTGGCTTTGCCACATTGAGTGGAGCAGCATTGTGCAGAAACAGAGTTTGACACAACTTGTTTAAAGAGTACTGTGCCAAGAATGGAACAGAAGATTATGTCCCGTGAAGAGAATAATGAAGAAAACCCTTCTTCTTGTGATGAAAATGGTTACAGTGACTTGTTACCTATGTACGGTATTTCTAACTATTTACTACAACAGTACTCTAATATTTTAATTCCAATGATTAATTAATCCCAGAATATTAGGCACACAAACACTGACATAAAAAATCCTAGGTCACATAAATAGACACATTTTTCTGAAAACTGAAGAGAGTGAAGGTGGATTGTCTTATTTGCATGTCATATCTGGGTAAATACTACACTAACCATACTCAAAAAGTGTTGCAAATAAAAACTGTAGATCTTAACAATGTTTATATTTTACACCTAGTAACAACTTTTGTTATGACAGTGGTTTTAAAGAAAATCAATTACAATCAATGCCATGTAAGTTAGGAAGTGACAGAAACCAATGTGAAATGTGTCTCTCCATTCCTACCAAAAACACTATCAATCCAAACTGAATTTAAATCTGTCAACAGTTTTTGACAAAAAACATGTACACAAACAGAGAAAAATTTCCTGATTATGCATGCAATTCCCTCATTTTGTGCAGAGAACACAAGCACCATGAAAAATTTGCCACACTAGCTGGGTTTGATGAACTTAAAACATTTTCAGATCAAAAGATATTTAGTGCAAACACACTCATTTTCTTACATGGTAATAACTTCACCAACTCATTGCAAAGAGGAGCACAAATGATGGACAAACACATACCAATTAATTTACGTCCTCCCCATATATAAGATAATAAGTACCAAACATGTAGTTACTAGTTACAGGGTAAGACAAAAATAACTATGACACAAGTGAAAGAGGACTAGATACATGACAGCAAGCAACAGACGATAGGCAAATATTATACATTTCTGCTCTGCTGGCAAGATTACAATGATGAAGCACATTTTATTTTTTGAAGGGCCTGCAAGTGAATCTGGAGTGTGGATTCATTTATCAGTAGGTTCTTCCCCCATATGAGAACCACAACGTGGTAAAATTATAGGGCTCGGACTGGAATAAGTAGGCAGTCCTAAATTTGTGTTGGCACTGGTGTAAGAACAGCCTATGACAGAATCAGACAGGGGAGAGAACTGGGCGTGGTTAGTTTATAGCTCAGTTGCGGCTGCACAAATCTCTATCGCTCAGGACACCTCTGCGCATATGACACAGTTCATTTTTTTCTACAGCCTAGGACCCACCACAGATGTTTAGAAGACTGGTCTTAACTTAGTTTCTATTGCTATACTTGTAACTTGGTTGTGGAGAACTGTGCATACCAGTCCTCAATAGGCAAGACACAAAGCACTGGAAAATAAACAACTAGGAAGACATGGTGCAAATCCTATCTGTGTTATTAGTTGAGGATTTAGTAAAAGCGTTATCTTTCATTGAGAGAAGTGCTTGAGTATTAAGAATGGAATCCAAAAACAGAGGGCAGCTTCCCCACTGAACAAGTGCTTACTGAAGTTGCCTTTTAATCACATTTAATGCATATGGAGTGAATGCGCCCTGCAAAGTCTAACATAAGGTTTTCAAGAAGTCAGGTATATAAGCAGCATGTTCTATTCCTCTATTGTAAATCTGTCATACACTTGGTCTATACATTTTTCACGAAAATGTTCAGCCCCACAGCATGGTGTCACTAAGTGACTCAACAACATGGGACCACAAACTGCTCTTCTGATCACAGTCATAACAAGTCAGTTCAAAAGATCATGATGCAAACATACCACAGGAAAACCCAGGAATTAGGCTATAGTGAACTGTCAGACATCAAACTAAGAAAGTTCTACTGGATACAGACAAAAGCCAAACACATCTCCTCTTTTCACAGCACTGCTTTTGCAATGCATGACAGTAAAGTACAAATGCTAGTATGTGATTAACAATCTGTAGCAAACAACACAAATGATTTTCCTTTACATATATATTTATTATTCAACTGCTGGAGCTTCTTTTAAGTCTCACTAAGCATACATTCTCTTAGTTCCTCCTCCCTTTGGGCAAAGGCCTCTTACATTCTGAACAGTCTCCAAAGAAGAAACATTCAGGCATTCAATGTTTTCTACAGTTGCACATCTAGCACAGTTACAGTCAATACACGAGTGTAAAAAAAGACGAACAGAAACCTGTATTCCAGTGGTTAGTATATTAAAATAATCTCCAGACCATGCAGAACATTTAAAAACCTAGGAAAAAGCAAACGTGTCTTATGATTCAAAATACCATTTCATCAAACATAAACGTACTGTACAACGTAATCTAATCATAAGAAATATTTCTAAATTCCTGACATAAATCTGTATGTAAGTTCAGCATATATGCAAGCAAGAATAACATCAGAAGGATGGAACTTCTAAAGAAATAAAATTTTCTAGACAGTCAGTACTAATACTAATAATAATTAGCTTCTGTATTCAAGAATACTTTATGTATGATCTATCAAGGCAGCTGACTGTGATATTGATCACTATCTGGTGGCTGCAAATGTTATGGAATGATTGGTGGTAAGTAAAGAGCAGTAAAAAAGTCTGATGTGGAAAGATTTTATCTCATGATGCTAAGTGAGTTGGAGGTTAGGAGACTATCAGATTGACGTTATAAACAGGTTTACAGCTTTGGATAACTAAATGATAGGGAGGTCATAAATAGGACTTAGGAAAACATTAAAGAGAATATCAAAACCTCAGCTAAAGAGAGTCTAGGTCTGTGTGAAGTGAAGCAGCATAAACCATGGTTTGATAAAGAATGTTTACAATTTTTAGATCAGAGGAAGCAGGCTAAAATGCAGTGGTTAAAGGATCAAACCAAAGCAATATAATCTAAACAGTATAAGACATAAAGATAGTAGACATTTCAGGAACAAAATGAAGGAATATCTGAAAGCTAAATTTGATGAACTTGAAACCTACAGTAAGATAAAAAATATCAGAGACTTGTAGAGGGGCATCAGTGACTTTAAGGAGGGTTACCAGCCTAGAACTAATGATGTAAAGAATGAGAAGGGTGATTTGGTTACAGACTCCTACAGTATTTTGGTTAGGTGGAGGAACCATGTCTATCAGCTACTGAATGTACATAAGGTACATGATGTTAGACAGAAATACATACAGCAGAGCCACTAGTGCCTAAGTCCAGTGCCTTTGAGATTGAGAGGGATACTGAAGAGCAAAAAAGACACAAATCACCAGGTACTGATCAAATCCCAACAGAATTTCTTAAAGTAGGGGGTAGGACAATTCGCTCTAAGATCCATATAGGTGAAAACAAAGAGTGGTTGGCACTGTGACAGTTATTTACATATTTTCATTCTTTTGTGCCATAATAAGGTTTTGAGCTGTAATGGTGCCATCTATGAATGATATTCGGATGCATGGATGTTTGGTCTTTTATGTGGTACCTGAGTCACCAACAAGTAGCTCTTTACTTTATGTCATAATTGCCTGAAATCAAATGTTATTGAGGACATGAGCAAAGAAAAGGCAATTTCTTATGACTTAAGCAAATTACTCTCCAATTCCTGAATTTTATTTTGTATGGGACATGATAGCTATATGAAACTTACACATATTATTTTCCTGCAGAGTTGCTCTATATGATCTGATGTAAATTTCGAAGTGTTAACCATTACTGTCAAAAAAGGAAAAGTGCCAACAACTGCAATAAAAAATACAAAATTTTAGTCATCATACTATGCCAATAACTGTATACAACTGCCATGTGTTCTTCAGTTATGTTTTTTTACCTTTAACTTTGCCTTATTGATCAACACATCACTAGTTTAAATCTCATACCATTATAATGAAATTTAACAGTAGTTGGCATAGGGTATCAAATCACTATGAGGTGTGCCAACTGCTGTCAATCATATAAAGCAGTCCCATTACAGGCCTGGACAGGCCCAGAGGGTTCCAGGAAGTTAAGGCTCCCAGATTTCGTGACAACGGCACAGGATGGTGGTAAGGTTGTCAGCCTTACGCACCGGCCACTTTTACCCCCAGGAAATTCTCCTGGTACTCATTTGTGTTCGAGGCTGTCGACCCCAGGGCCATAGTGTGATCGGAAGGATTTTATGTCAATGAAAAATCCACTGACACCAGCTGGGATCGAACCAGTGACCTTCTGATTTGTAGCACAGCACCTTAACCACTGTGCTACCATGGACTGTCGATCATATAGCTAATGGAAATTACAAAAATGTTACCTGATTATATTTTCCTATTCTTATATTCATCAACATGAGTAGGATTACATCTGGGAGGATTACGAAGAAAGCAGGGAAAAAAAATTGTTTACAACCCTATGGCTTCAAAGGGGTATAGAAGAAAAAAACAGCAGCAAGAAAGTAAAATATCCCAAGGTCCACCTTACAGTTTCCCTTACATATCAATGTAGCAAATTTTCAAAATTTTTCATGGTACATCTGCCAGAAGAACAAGGTTTAGTCACGCGGATAACTGACTGTTCCCGAAAAGGACTTCCTCAAAGGTGGCAGTGTGTCCTCTGGTCTATTAATGAATTCCCCAACTGTAAACCAGAGAAACACCTTTTAAACATAATATGCCTAGAAATGGACGATTTCAAGCATTCCTTTGCTGTTTTCCTATGTTATCCACTTATACTAGTGAACTGTAACCTTTCCCAGTGCCACACTAGGTAAGGCAGATATCAGAAAATTGCAAACAAACTATTACTTACTGTGAATTTCTTAGGTAGCCAGTGCTTTCCAACATAACATATTTTTGCAATTATAGGCTTCAGAAGGTTGAAGATGCTATACAACAAGAAAAATAGCTTGACATTTTTCAGGACCCAATTAAAACTCTCAACAGTGATAAATCAAGTTGCCATTTTTTCTCAAAGAATGGAGAAGTCTTAGCATGTAGAGGGAACAAAAATGTGTACAAAGTTGATAGACACCTTGCAAAAGTGACCATAACAGCCGTGTTCATTCTGTGCTTCTGGAATGATGTGCCCACCCATGCTGATATATCCAAAAAAAAAAAATACCATCTGAAAATACAGAGTGAGCTCCTGGTAACTGGAGTGTGAACAAAACATACAAAACTTTTGAAGAAATTGTGGGAAGTCAACTTATAACACAACTCAAAATAAGTGACTGAAAAACAAGGCAGAACTTGTAATCAACAGATGGAATGATGCATTACAAGAAACACCATCAAAGAAATAGAACTTCCAGGTAGCAAGATTGTAACAACACAGAATCAAGAAATATAGGTCAGGAACAGACAAACATCCGATCTTGACATGGCAGAGATTACTCCAAGCACTCTGGATAAATATCCTGGCACAAGTACAGCCATACATACAAGATCAGAAAACAGGCTTAATTAAAAACACATTCCTCCCTACCAAGAAGTTTTGCAACAGCCAAACACAACAAAAAGCAAGTTGAAGAGAAATACAGAGAGGATGCCATTTAAGGTAACATGTACAGCATGGAAAGGTTTATTTCAAGAAAAATAAAACACCAGAAAAGAGAACTGGCTATACTGGAAAGAAAGAATGCAAGAAAAAATGAAATGAAATAGGACACAGCAGGTAAATCTAACACGGAAAAAACCAGTGATAAAAGGGGAATGTGTTGTAACTGCACCAAAAGAGTTAAACTGACAGACGTAGCATGCTCATTATGCAAAAACTTTTCCATACGAAAGGTGTTCCACGTCGTCATAAAATGCACATACCTGAAGACAAAGAAAAAATACCTATGTCTGCCACATTTTCAGTGTGCTGACAGTTCCCTGACATGGCTATGGATGATTCTGAATAGGCATAACTTTCCAAATCACGTTACTCTAGTGAGTGCCAATAACTTTACAGCTTGGTGGCAATAACTACATATGTGAGTGCCAATGGATGTTTCCCAGTATTTTTTACTTAACATTTCTTCTTAACGAAACAAATGTTACAGAAAATTTTAAATAATATATATTTATAATCCTTCAACTGTCCTTATTGTAAGTCCATGGTCAAAATAAGTGATACCATCATGGAGTTATGTACAATGATAAAAGAAAAAAGGAAGATGTCTTAATGGTGCCAACCAGTCTATGTTTTCCCCTCCTTATTAATTCTATTTGAAATAAGGAGGAAGTGCATATGGAGCGAAAGGAGTCGATCATTGTACCTATTTATACGAAGAGTGATAATACAGGCATATCACTTTTGTCAACTACCAAATTTTATCCAACATCCTGCCGCCAAGGTTAAATCCATATGCAGAGTAAAGTACTGGGGGATTGGGGGACCATCAACGTGGCTTTCAATGCAGCAGGTCAACTACTGATCATATATTCTGCTTTCATCAAATACTTGAAAAGAAAATGGGAATACAATGAAAGCAGTGCATCAGCTATTTATAAACCTCAAGAAAGCCCATGATTCAGTTAGACGAGAGGTATTGTACAATAATCTCGGGTTTGGTATACCCATGAAACTGGTAAGGTTAATAAAAATGTGTCTGCATGAAACCTATAGCAGAATTCAGGTAGGCTAACATTTGTCTGACATGTTTCCTATTAAGAATGGTTTGAAACAAGGTGATGCTTTACTGCCATTGCTTTTCAACTTCCTTTACAGTAAGCCATTAGTAGGGTTCAGGTAAATCAAGATGGCTTGAAATTAATGGTTTATGCTGATGTTAATATATTGGGCAGAAGCATACATACTATGAAGAAAAACACAGAAACTTTAGTAGTTGCTAGTAAAGGGCTTGGAGTAGAAGTAAATGATGATAAAACAAAGTAAATGTTCATGTCTCAAGATGAGAATGCAGGACAGTCACAATACAAAGAATGATAACACTGTACAACAAATTTTGATTTAGTTCTTGCTTTGGAGATTAAATATGTTTCCTGTGACAGATTTTGGGATGCTGAACATGAAAATGGTTATTAACAGTCTTGACTGACTACAGTTTCCAAGAAAATTTGACAAACTTGCATGATGCATGTCTTACACACTATATCCATGATGCAGTGTATATACCGACTGGCTTGCTACCTCTTCACCTGCCACTTTTAAACAAGTCCAGGAAAATCTCTTGTTACTATCCAGCAATATTCCGCCAACATTGGTGAACTCCATTTGCCCTGATATTTCTTCTCCATTGCTGAGATATAATGAAAACATTCACCATGCTCACTGCTCAATGTCCCACAGATTTCTGGAAAAATATCTTGGTGATAATTTAGAAAAAGGATCTTCAAAGACATAATGCGGCCTAATTCATAACAGGACAACAGTAAGTTTTCCACAAGTTTGTTGTAGTTGTCAGCCTTGTTATTTGCCAGAAAGTTTGTTGCTAAAAGCTGGAAATCATTCCACCTGCTCTTTTCGTTGCCACTGAGAATTCAGTTGAACTGATTACCTCTGAAAGTTTGTGGATATGTGGACCAAATAAAACAACCCTCTTTGATTTTTACAGTACTGATTCCTGGGAATTTCTCAGCAAACTACATGACACTGGCCCTGTCTGATCCATAGCCTTAACAAAATTCTTCATTAGTTGATATGCAGAGGTGGCAGCAAAATGTTTCTGGATTCTACAAGCAGAAGGTGCTGTACAAACTTTATTCTCAGCTCCAGTGACTGTTGGGATAGCCAGTACCTCTTCTTATATTGAAAGTCTTCGCTCAACTGTCTCTTTCACACAATAAACAGCAAATCTTTATGTATCCCTGCTGCAGTCCTAAAAATATAGCAGCAAACTTAGAGCCTCCACAAATTTGCCATTGGTATTTCTTGCAGTTTATGCAATTCAGAATTTTCATTCTGTAATATGATTTATTCTTATTGATTGCAGGTCAAACTGTAACTGATTGCAACACTTTGCTATAATGTGGCAGAACAGCTTTTAAATTTAACGTTGATGAGTCTAAAAAGAGTCTACACCCCTCAAGATTATAGTTAATATTCAAGGCTGTTACTAGAAGATGAAAACTGTTACAGTCAACAGGGGTATCTTCCATCTGCTCTTGTTACACCAATGGTAGAGCAAAAGGCATTCAAAGCCTTTTGTGACTCGGCTTCGAAGGTTTACTGCACACATACTGCAACACATACGTTGGTCCCAGCCCCTGTCCTGGACCCCAGTCTGGCAGCCAAAATAAAGATGATAGATTTTCCTGATTAACGGAGTCATGGCACACTTTTGTGATTAAAAAAAGTCACCTCCCCATCAACATAACAGAAATTATCGGAACTTTTCACACCAATTCTGCTGCGTTCTTGTGGAGGTTCGGCCAAGAAACAACTGTATGACACACTCAGGTAATTTACAAAAAGACTTTACAGTGCAAAAGAAGGCTTTCTGACATGAGCAACCCTGGTGTGCACAATGCAGCTCCCTGCAAGGAAATGAATGTAACAAGTTGGTTGTTTCACTGTCTGGGTGCTCAATGCCTCATCCACTGCTTCACCCTTCTGATGAACAGCAAGTAGGCTAATGCAATGCCTGGATGCTGACTGTGTCATCCACGTCACACTAAGGGTTGCCAGATCATTGTTTAAAGCTACTAAAAGCTAAAACAGTGAAAAATGTACAAACTGGGACCCACCCCATATCTTCTAAAGTAGTGCACTTAAAAATTTTAACTGCCATATTCGTGCTCAGCGCCCAAAAACTGGCAATGATTTGCTAATTTAACCTCCGAAGCATTCTGACTGTTGATAAGTGTAACAGTTCCTTTGGAAAGGTGGAACATTTCAAACAACTGGGAACAACCCAGACAAATCAAAATTAAATTCAGGACAAAATTAAGAGCAGACTGAAGTTTGGCAATATTTGCTATCATTTGATGCAGTTTTCTATCCAAAAAAATAAAGATTCCAGTATACAGAACGATAATTTCGACTGTTGTTTTGTATGGGTATGAAACTTTGTTGCTCAGACTGAGGGAGGAATGTAGGCTGAGGATATTTGAGAACAGGGTACCGAGGAGAATATTTGGCCCTAAGAGGGACAAGGTAACAGGGGAGTGAAGAAAATTAAATAGTGAGGAGCTTATTGATCTGTATGCCTCATCCAATATTGTTCACGTGATTAAATCAAGGAGATAGGCTGGGCATGTAGCAAGTATGGGGCAGAGGAGAGGTGTATACAGGGTTTTGGTAGGGAAACATGAGGGAAAGAGACCACTTGGAAGACCCAGGTGTATAGGAGGAAAATATTAAGATGGATCTTCAGGAACTGGGATGGGGAGGCATGGACTGGATTGATCTGGCTCAGGATATGGACAGGTGGTGGGCTCTCATAAATGTGGTAATGAACCTTTGGGTTTCATAAAATGCAGGGAATTTCTTCACTAGCTGAGAACCAGTTATCTTTTAAAGAATGACTGCTCCATGCAGTTAGTAAATATGTAAAGAGTATTAGCTTCTGCGGCATGCTTTCTTCTGCGGTTAGGCTTGGTAAATAAGTTGAGAAATATCACGTGGGAATAGGAATTATAAATTTAGTAGTGCGAAGTATTAGTTAACATTTAGAAGGCACTGAAACATAAAAGAAAGATTTATACAATGAAATATCTGTTGCAGTGCAATCTCACCTCCGGGAAGAAGTCTTGAGGGAACTTCGCCTTTTCCTTCGTGCTGACAGCTTCAATATTCCCAGAATGAACTTCTTTTCCTTTGGCAGGTACAAAACACATTGCTGCAATTTAGAAGCACAATAAACCAATGGTATAAATTAATATACACTTTTAGTTCATTATAAATTTTATCCTTGATAATGCTGCATGCCACTTACCTGAAAAGTCCCATACCAGTACTTCTGACAGAGATTCATGTATAAAGTAGAAATTCCCTAATGCCTGAAAATATAGAGAAAGAATACATAATGCAAAAATTCCTTCATGATTGTATTGTGGAAGTTTCTTAACGGACAAAACAAGCACTTTTAACCTGATGCAGGCCTACACTGAATTAGAAATACATCATAGGCTACAAAACAAGTGTACAAAAACATTCATCTACATCCACTTTCTTTAGACATTTCTCAATGCACCGACAGGATTACCAGATTTAAAATTATGATATCCCTATCTTTAATTCCATGGCACAACAGCCCCTAGTGGGCCAGCGTCTCCTCAGTACAAGGGGCTACCCAACATTTCCAAGAATCTGCTTGTAATAACATCAATACTTACTTTAAGTCCTAATTCCCACCATCACCTTCGAAGTAGTCACCTTGGGCTGGTATACAATGATCCCAGTGATTTTGCCATTTTTGGAAGCACTTATTGAAGTCTGCGGACGTAGTGTGTTTAGTACCTGTTGCGATTCTGCTTGGATCTCTTCAATGTACACAAAATGCTGCCCTTTCAACTGGAGTTTCATTTTAGGGAACACGCAGAAATTGCAGGGGGCCAGGTCAGGTGAGCAGGCAGGGTGGGAAACAGTGGTCATGTTATTTTTTGTCAGGAATTTCCTCACGAGCGAGGTGTGTGCAGGCACATCGTCATGGTGCAACAACCAGTCTTCCACATCTCAGGCCGTTTGTGCCCCACATTTTCCCTCAGTAGTCTCAAAACCTCGCAGTAAAAAATTCCCATTGACAGTCTGACCAGATGGAACAAACTTCTTATGCACAATTCCTTGAATTTAAAAAAAAAAGATCAGCATTGACTTGATGTTGCTGTGACCTTGGTGCACTTTTTCGGTCATGGAGAGGACGGCGTCTTCCATTGCGAAGACTGCTGCTTTGTTTCCTGGTCATAATTGTACAGCCATGATTCATCACCAGTTATGACCCTAGACAGGAAGTTAGGATCATGTCTAACTGCTTTTTGCAGCTCAGTGCACACCTGAACGCAATGGTCTCGCTGGTCATTGTTCAAGAGACAAGGAACAAACTTTGCTGCAATTCATCTCATGTTCAGTTCATCCACTATAATGCACTGACATGACCTGTATGACAGTCCAACACCATTACAAACATCGCGGATGGTCTGTCTTCTGTCTTCTAGGATAACTTCACTCACTTTTGCAATCACTGCCGGAGTTGTGCATGTGGACAGTCGACCAGAATGTTAACGATCTTCCACAGATTCCCGGCCATCTTTGAAATGCTTAAACCACTCAAATGTTCTTGCTTGGCTTAAAGTTTGCTCACCAAAGGCCTCCTTTAGCAATCGGTGGGTTTCAGCTGCAGTTTTGTTGAACTTGAAGCAAAATTTAATGCAAATTCTTTGCTCCTTAACATCCGCCATTTCGATATTAGCAGACATACGTGACAGCCAAAACTCAGACACACGTGCACTTATAAAGAAGCAAGTTGGCTGACTAGCAGTTGAGAGATACAGCAAGAGGCCCCTAGCGGTGCTTCGTAGTGCTAATGGTTTGCACAGTATATTCAAATTCTTGGAAATTTTGGGTAGCGCCTCGTATCGTAGCCTCACAATCACACTCAGACACACCACACTCAGTAGGACTGCACTGGATGAGTGGCCAGCTCACTGCTGAAACCTCTACCTGACAACATACAACACTCACAAGAGTAAAAGAATCCATGCCTCTGGCAGGACACACTCCCACCAAGCAAAAAGCACAGACCCACACCTTAGACAACACGGCCACTGGGACCGGCTGTCTGTAATAATATTTCTAAATATACTTTTATATAATAATTCCTCAGTCACCATTTGTCCCTTTCAATTACACCTACTACATGTTCCAGTAGTTACCTTATTACAGTAAGCAGTAAACACAATCAACTGCCCATACTGTAAACACATACAGAACACACTCCCTTTGACATGATCCAAGGAAGTAAAGCCCTTCAGTGAGCTTTGTAATTAGGACTTTGAACAAGGTTGGCTTTAATTGTAAGCCAGATGGTCACCCAGGATGTCAAGCTGTAGGAGCACCAAAGCAACTTTGGAATACTCTATAATGAAAAACTGAAAATACATTCTTCTTAACACTAAGTGAAGCACGAAGTAAAATGCAAAACTGTGTGACTGTGGTTTTAACTTCATGATAACCACTTCTTATTACGTGATTCAGTCAACACAACCATATAAATTAATAGCATTGGTTACAGCAACATGTTTCGACTTGTAAAGTTATCATCAGGCTAAGCTAAGAACCACAGAGTTTTTTACAATGTGGCCGTGCGAATTTGGGATCCCAGATGGCTTACAACGTGTGTTGCGATTGGCAACATGTATATATATACTGATCAGTAAGTAATGTACTATGCACCTATGTTTAGAATTAGGGGTTCTAAGCATGTAATGTGTGTTGGTGTTTTACTTCAGGTTGTGGTTCCCTGATTAGATTCCTGGTTACTCTGTTTGTTGTGGTTGTATTAGTAGCTGGTTCCTTCTGTATTTAGATTTCTTCGGGGGGTGGGTGGGTGGGAGGGTGTGTCTGCTTGTTCCTTTTTATGGTCTGCTACTGTTTTCTTGTGTCCTGTCTAGTTCTGTAATTGCAGAATCATATTTGTTATGTCTTGTTGTACTAATTTTGAGCACTGCAGCATGCGTAGTTGTATAAAGTTCCATTACTTACGGTTTTCTTCTTATTTGTGCAGTGATTACTGGCTTTTTTTTTAGCAGTAGTGAAGGGGCTTCTGTCCCTGTGTAACTTTCACTTCCTGCAGGGGTGAATGGCTTCCCACAACTGAATTCTGCTAGTTGCTCAGCTGCGATGGAGCCGAGCGCCCCTTGTAAGGTTCTTCTTGTATTGTGGTTTCGAATATTGCATTTTCTTTGGCCATTAGTCTGTCATTGATTTGGTTGCCGGCCATAGTTTCTTTGTAAATGTGGAAGCATTCAAGTGTGTCCACGCACACAAGAAAACAGTAGCAGACCATAAAAAGGAACAAGCGGACAAGCCCACCCCCAAAGAAATCTAAATACAGAAGGAACCAGCTACTAATACAACCACAATGAATAGAGTAACAAGGAATCTAATCAGGAAACCACAACCTAAAGTAACACATATTACATACTTACAAACCCTAATTCTAAACATAGGTGCATCGTACATTACTTCATTACTTACTGATCAGTATATACACGCTGCCAATCACAACACACGATGTAAGCCATCTGGGATCCCAAATGCACACAGCCATGTTGCAAAAAAAACTCCACGGTTCTTAGCCTGATGATGACTTGTCAAAACATGTCACTGTAACCAATGCTATTAAATTATATGGTTGTGTTGACTGAATCACATAATAAAAAGTGGTTATATTGAATCTTTACACAACAGGATGACTTCTTGCAAATTTAACTTCATGAGCTTCACAGACATGCCCATTCCTGAAATTTGCCACTGTGTAAGCCCACATGGGTTTTGCAAGAAGTTCAGTCATAATAGTTTGAACACTGGTAGCACTAAACTTGTATGCAGCAGGGGCCTGGTTCAAGCCCTGGCCCAAACACCAGCTATCCTGAGGTTTTTATGTTTTTCCCAGTCCCTTCAGGAAAATTCTGGGAGACTACTTCAAAACCACAACCTCTTCATTCACCATCCTTTCCAGTTCACCAACCATCAATCGCCTTATCATTTGACACTACACTCACCAAAGTTGACAGTATCATCAAATAACTCACTGAGAAAGAGAGAGAGAGACCGAGCAAGAACATCATTATAAACTGCTTACGTAAGCTATGAAAGTAATTCACATTTGTCTCTGACTGCTAACCATTAACCCCATATTCTATATGGCTACACATATTCCTTTGGTTCAGTTTCAATTCATTACAGATGCCTTTATGTGATGCTCGACAACATCCATAACTATAACAATTATTACAATTTATAACTATTAATGAATTATAATTGTACTGTACACTTTTTAATCATCATCATCACCATCACCACCACCATCACCATCACCATCATCATCAATTGCCATGCCAGAACCTGCAAAATAATGGAAGTAACCAGACAGGTTACCATCAACATTTTGCAATCACTTTCTGATCATCTTTCCAGCAGTCATTTTCAACCTGACATGTAACAGCAGCAGGATAGACGATGCTTCCATAGAAGGTAAGGACACACTCCAATGCATGCATGCACATGTGCCCAGACACTTTTGTGTGCATGCACATGCGTGCGCATGCGCACACACACATACACAAAGGGAGGTTTAATAGAAACAGTGTGATAATTTATACCTACAGTAAAGTTTTCAGCAGAAGAATAATCCTCATCAAGGTACACCCGTACTTTGTCAAACAATCTAAGCTCTTCACTTGACATGAGTAACCTGAAATAAAACAATTTTCCATACACTAACACTGTGGTAGCATCATTCGAAGGCCCAACACTGCACAATTAAAGCCTGCCACGATACAAAAACCCAACTAGTTCATCCACCTCCAATTCTTGTAACCTGTCTCCCAAAAACCCTTCTTAACCTTCAGCCAATAAGGGTGGGTATTTAAATTTTAGGGTACGGTTTATGAAAAATGTATTATAAAACAAAACAAAAAAAGATAAAATTATGCAATAAGTAGCATTTTGTAGAAAATAAACCAGAGGTTATGCAGCAAGCCTTAGAAATACAGTACATTTCCTTGTCTGAATACGTAAAATGAATTTCTAGGGGGTGTTTTCCTATTGGCAATGCAGATTAATACTATCATTCAATCACCTTCTCACCTGCCAAGTGGAATTTCCAAACGGTTTACTCTCCAATATTCTACATGCCTCAGTTTTACCCATCATAACATGGCCAACCCACCGAAGCCATTGACACAACATAAGGTCACTTCTAAAATTTATAAAGTTCCCCATCATGTAAGAACACACACTGCTCAGCTAACACCTGCAATCTATGCTCTGTTCTATGCTGTGTCCTCAAAGAAAGAAGTAAAGTTTCACACCCACCAACATAAGTGATAAAATGACTACCTTCTGTATTCTGATCACCATTCTGCACAGAAACACGAGTATATAGTACGATACCGATCCTTTTTACTAAACAGTAACAATAATTCCACATTTCATTCTTCTCAAAATCCCACCAGAAATTGCATATGTACGTGTTGATGTTCCCAGATACTTAAATCTGGAAACACTCTATGATTACTTAGTTATATATATTATGACACTATTACTGAGTTTGGTTTCACATAATGTTCCTACACTTAATTCCACCTCCATTGAGCTCTATACCACATTCTTTGCTCGTCTTAAAGAAATCTGTTAAGCTAGTCTTCATGTCATTTACGTTCATCACAGATCAACATCAGCATAACAAGCATATATAAGCCATTCACTTCCAGCCCATCCTGATGTACTTGAACGTTAATGTAGGCATAGTGCAGACAAAATTACAAAGCAGTGGGAATAATGTGTCCCCTTGTTTAGTCTACTGTGACATCAAAAATGTTTATCAACAGGAAAACTAATACATACCAATCACTTGTCTAATACTCTCTGCAGAAAAGTGAATCTCCTCTGCACTGAACTTGTCAAACATCTCAAATATCACACAAAATATGTAAAGAACAAAAATCAGAATGGCCCAACATGTTCATGTTTTCTGACTGTCAACTATAAGATGCAGAACTGAAATTGAGGCAAATTCTTGGTACATCATGAAATAATATAAAGTGGGGTTTTGTCAGTAAAGTGAAATATGAAAATGTTCAAACAACGAAGTGGTCAACAGATAGATCTGCAGGAAGTGAATCTAAACTCTAATATATTGTAGCGGAATACAGCAACGCCTAGTACCATGGTGACCCATGAAGCCTCTGATGTCAGACGACCATGCATGCATCTATGCTAAACCCCTCTGGAATGACAGGCACGCAAACAGACCCTTCCACAATGTTCTAGAATGGGCCAGCTGAAAAGGAGTAGATTATTTGAGAACTGCGAAACAAGGCATACAAGGCAACTGACCAGTCTGAGGAGAGTTAGTTGTGGCGAAGCTACTTGTGTGTGTGTGTGTGAGAGAGAGAGAGAGAGAGAGAGAGAGAGAGAG
>Ga0136643_10004765_pt1 | contig 18884 bp, 9 predicted proteins | sample TergutLab28metaG_FD_96883 | JGI IMG/M metagenome (GOLD analysis project Ga0136643, IMG submission 96883) | Labiotermes labralis P1 segment gut microbial communities from Petit-Saut dam, French Guiana - Lab288 P1 (version 3) (version 3) | ecosystem: Host-associated > Arthropoda: Insects >...
ATACATACATACATACATACATACATACATACATACATACATACATACATACATACATACATACATACATACATACATACATACATACATACATACATACATACATACATACATACATACATGTCTATGTACGAATGCACAAATGTTCTCTTCATTTTACTTTCCATGCTGAACATAACGTAAAACTGTTCTTCATTTTTAAAAGCAGGGGCTAAAAATTATTAGCACTGTTTTCTGTGGGTATATTTTGCTCATTGTATGTGCTTGAAATCTTTTCACTCAAGGAAATGTGGACGTGGACATTTTATATTTGTGGATCTGATGCAGAAAAACGGTATTCCGTTGGTGTCCTGTGTTCAAAATTGGTGACTTCAGGCAACATTTGGAGACATATTGAACTGTCTTAATCCAAGTTTTCTGTCACGCAGTTCTGAAGGAAACACCAAGAAACTCAGAAAATAAATTCCGATAAAGCTTGGATAATTTTCTCCTTAAATTATCAGAGGAAATTACCAAGTCTTTAATACAAAAGTTGTCTAGGTTATTGTGTTCAAAATGTGTACAGAACAAACGCATGAATTCTTCATGTTTGTGCCGTGCATCAATGATATTTAAACACTTTATTATCCAACTAATGCACAATATATAATTTGTAGATACAATAAAAATTATAAAATATTTAAAAGTGGTCCAACATATTTCCGATCACAGAGGATCCATCGTACCTAAGTTTCTCAAACGGGTATTCGATGTATCAGTATTCTACGATGTAACAGCATGCAAATTTTTACGTTCATTCCATAAGGCAGTGCCTTCACATACAGTGAACTAAACACACGCACAACGGGTCAGAATATGCTGCCATAACACCGACCTTGTCCATGTCAACTGACACGATAGAACCATTCTTGTAATCTGTAGCCAAACACTGTACAAGGCTCCCAGATGATGGATCCTCTGTGATCCGAAACATGTTGGAGTGCCTTTAGATATTTTATAATTTTAATTATATCTACAAATTATATATTTTGCATTAGTTGGATAATAAAGTGCTTAAACGCACGAAATATTCTTATTTGAGTTGGACTAAAGGAAAGCGGTCTTTCATTTACAAGACTTAAGTTTCTCACATGGGTGTTCAGGATTTTTCGATATTCTACCTGCAAACTTTTACGTGACCAGCAATCATTCAGAAGGACATCCTGCCACTGTCTTTCAGTGATCGAGTTCACTGAAGATGGAGGCGATACGCCCTGCCTTAACCTTGCTACCAATGTACCACTCCACAAGATACCATTTTTCAAAAGAATAGAATAACCATTTTCTTTCTAATGTCATACTGTTCTCTGAAGAACAACACTTTGCAGACTTCTGGACTCCGCAGAGCAGAGTATGTTTAGGGCTGTAAGGTCTGTGTTTAACAGATCGCGTCTTGCCTCACAGAAAACATTTGTTTTCTGTATTATAAAGCCCTCTCTGCCAATTTTATGAGGGAAAGAGTACTTGTTTATTGTAGGAATTATAATACACCTGCAAGTAAAATTGGGTTGAAATGCAGTCTTGTTACAGTAAAACAAATACAAGAAACACGTAACTGTAGTGCACTAATGTTAAAAAATCAGTAGAAATTATGTAACTTTAAATCATGCTGCCTAAACTTATTATAGTCATTCAGTGCTGGGTAAAATGTCAAGGTACCAATAGACAGTTCTTATTTAAACTCCGCCAAGAATGACGGAAAGACGAATGACAGAAGACATGTTCCTCCAGCCTTTCTTAACATTCGGCACTGTTGAATGAGAACTCATTCCCGATCGGACAATTTTATCCCCTGAAAAAGTACTTCAGTACCCGCCAAATAGGCTGTTTAGTATTTCGGTAGGCTACTTATTTATTGCCTTTATTTAATTGACATAATCCTTACGATCACACTATGGCTCTGGGATCGACTCAGCCTCTAACGGAAATGAGTACCAGGAGCAGTTCCTGGGGGTAAAAGCGGCCGGTGTTTAAGGCTGAAAACTTTACCACCATCCTGGGCCATTGTCACGTAAGCTGGGAACCTTAACTTCCTGGAACCCTCTGGGCACCTCGGGTTTTTAATGGGACTGATTTACCTTTTTACGTATTACCTTTATTTAGTTAAGTATTAAAATTCTTACTGTTTTTGTCCTATTTTGTTGATGTTGCATTAGATCGCATTACGTTTAAATTCTGGTACTGAAGAGCTGTGTTTGGAATTTCTAATTCTTATGTATGTACTGTTGAGTCTAGTGTGCATAGTTACATTTCAAAATGTCCAGGTCTTTTTAGACAGTTACGTAAGGAAAAAACTTCTCACCAAGAGTAGGCTTACATTGTCACAAATTATTCTCTATTGTTTCCCTATTTTGTGTATATTTGTCAATAAATAATTTGTCTGGCTTTGTGTAAACTCATCACCCAACAAATTAGGGTAATCTTTGTATAACCACAAGCTGAAACAGCTAAAAAAAAAGGCTGCATAAATCACTGTCCTGTTTATCTCATATATTGCAAAAGCGTCAAAATTTAATTCTGTGCCAAAGAAGAGTTTCCTATGCTCAAGAATCACTAGTGGACAAGAATAATTTATTAAGAATGATTATACCCTAATAGAGTGGAAATATATCACTGCAAGTACTACGCATAATTTTGTAAATGTGTTAAAATTCAATATATTCAAAATGCAAACGAAACTGTGTTAGTGAATAAGACACGTCAGATTAAATCACAAATTTTCCAGCTTTCTGATGACCCGATTATTCCACTGTCTTATAATTAGCCGTTATCTTATGTCGGAGAATTCGTTACCTTGACTTTACCCCGATCTAAAATTAATATAACTTACTGCTTTTACTGCTTCCTCCTTTCTTCTTCCCATCCTTTTTTTTTACGACTTCTTAGTCTCGTTCTTCTCCTCCTCCTCCTCCTTCACCTACAAATCTCCTGTTTAGGCCCCCCTCTGACCATTTGGACTGAGGTCTGAAATAATGAATTTTTCATATTAATTATCCGGACTTTCCGAAAGTTGAATTGATCAATTTCAATAACTCAGCCTGCAGTCAGATCACATAAGCACTTCGTCTTCCCTGCTGTTAGCAGTTTCCTTTGCAACGTCGGTATAAAATTACGAAATTGCACAGTAGAACATCCCAGAAGACATTCATCTTCATAATCATAGTCGTAAAGACCTCAAATATCATAGAAAACGGTAAGTGCTGCATATATTTTGAAGCCGCAAAGAATACTGGGAAGGTCAATTGTAGTAACAATTTGCAGGTCAATGGTGACAAGGGAAAAAAGTTCATTTTCTGAGAATTTCTGCTGGTAGTGGTCCGTGTTGCGTAAGAGACAGCAAAATTTACTCTAAAGTAAGACGGTGTAAATTTGCTCAGTTGAAGGTTACGAAGGGATATTCTGGTATGGAATTGCAGCTTAAATCATTTTCGATTTGCATATACAATGGGGGTTATTGATCAGGCTCACACCTGAGAAGATTTGCTCGAGGGGAAGTTTTTCTCCTTGAATTGCATTTTCTTTGGGCCCCAAAAGAGGCTTGAGGTTTTGGAGAACGGAAAATTTTGATTGTACCGAGAATCAAACCACGTTTCTTCGTTAGTATTAATACGGTAGTAAGAGAAGTAGTAGTTGTTGAACTACTAGTAGTAGTATTATTAGTACAGTACACTATTACTACAAATAATACTTGGATATTTTGTGATTTGGCAGAAGTAACTATAACACCAAACTATGATAAGTTACATGTCTTTGGTCGTGGTTTTAGCGAGACAAAATGAATTTTATAAATGGGAAATAAAGTGACGGATTTTACGATTTTGTTTTTGATTGTGGCGTTTAGTGTTCATACGACAGTCACTAAAAGCGCTGTCTTATGGCACACGACGCTTGTTATTGTAGGTTTACTGGTTTTTCGAAGGATCCTGGTCTTGAGTTTAAGATGGAGGCGGAAAGTTCCTTTGAGACACTGATACACTTTTAAGAGACCACTAATCTTCACAAGGAAGACGACAGTTTTATTTACTGTTTCTAGAGCGATTCCAGTCAAAAGTGCTACGCATAATAACAGATACCCCACGGTATGTTCCTAATACTATAATCAAACGTGATCTACAGATAGCAACGGTCAAACAAGATGCACGAAAATTCAGTGCAAAATACCGAAAACGACTCGACACTTACCCCAACAACCTAGCAAATACATTATTTAAAGAGCAATTCGGAACTCGCAGACTTAAGAGACTGTATCCTACTGACTTCGTCACTAATGGTTAACTAACTCAGCAACATTCACCTGAGACAACATCAATCCTTGCGATTGAGAATAGAAGGAAGAACTTCACTGGAAGTATCTCCTACATGCCTCTAACAATATCTACACAACGGTTACTAAATGTCTCCGGACAGTTTGTAACAAACAAGGAATTCAAATAAAAAAAATTACTGTTTGTTGTTTGTGGTACTGAAGACGTCACAGGTCAGAAGACAATTTTTAAGTACTATCGGTTGATAATACAACTGAAATTGTCACAAGTGAGATGACATTCTTCCATACCGTCTACTTTATGTGAGACTGATAGCGTCACAAGTCAGAAGACAGTCTTATTTATCGGCTATTTCTACATGTATTTCCGTTATGTAAGGATAAATGTGGTACCGTCAACAGTAAGGTTCCCAACGGTGTATTTCACTCCCTCTCTCTCTCTCTCTTTCTTTCAAAAAGCTATTAATTTTCTTCTGAAATTGCGATGGAGAAGGTTGGGGTAGAGTGTCTTTTAACATAAGTATAATGGTTCAGGTGTTGGACAATAATCTTGGACGAAATATTATGCTGGTTTTCATTTTGAAAGAAATCTGTCCCTCCTTAACAGACTTGACAATATTTTTCAGCGGCTCTAATGTTAAAGGTGACGGTTTGTGTCTGTACGTGTGTAGGCCCCATACCCTAGGATTATTAGAGCGACCCGTATCGGAGAAGCGTGACCCGTTAGACCTGTTTGCCAGCAATAGACAGTTCGCAGGGTTACACGAAGTGTCTTGGGAACCGACACCGTTTCTGCAATGTGAGGACCGATGAATGATGATCGAGATACTGCAGTCTCCGTGAGATGTTGACGAATGTGGGAGTCTTTCTCTTTTTGTCTCCTTCTCTTTCTCTCTCTCTCATTCTTCAACGGGTCTGTTACAGGCTCCGCAGCGTATTTATCTCTTTCCCGTGCTGCTGCGACATACGTAATCAAACATCAATTAATCGTTAGTGAGTTGAGAGGGCAGTATATTGAATTCTTCACGTAAAATAACAAAAAGAGGACTGTAACGCGCGGAGGCCATGTTGACTGCGTAGAATTTTTAGCGGATGTGGAAGACAGGGTGCAAATTTGAGAGATGAATTTCATCTTACTATCTCCACGTCGGGATTAACATTTATCTTTCTTTTTTTTTTTTGCAGAAGGTCCCTGGATCGAATATACGCTCTGACAAAACTTCAGTAATACTTTCTGTCATCCTTTTGTGTTGTGTTCGGACGTATTTGTTGGCCTACTACGTTAATTGAAATATTCTTCTAATGTACGGTTATGGAACGTATTAGGTTGTGTATTTTCCTTTTTAAATGAGACTAAAAATGAATTGATTTTATGAAAAATATATAATAATTAATTTTATATACACTGTAATGAATAATCTTTTATTTGTTTCAACAGATCGGTCCATGGCAACATGAATTCACTGAAAGTGTATGAAGGTTAACGTTTATTTAATAGTCGTGAGGCGAACGGTAAGTTCTCTTATGCCTATTAACAATAATTGTAATGTTTTTGTGCCTTCCTAAATTGTTAGGTAATACAAAATTTCAGCCTACCAAATTCGCCACAAACACACTCACGATCTCTGAAAATTCTCTGCTATGGACTCCACGGCGATATTTCTTAGTGAATACGGAGAAGAATTTTGGTTTTCCTCCTCAGAGTTTCTTAAGATACCGCATGATGGAATTCGTACGAACAAATTTCTCTAACTATCTGTGTATATAAAACTGTTTACTGAAATGTGTTTTGGGTATATGTGTGTATATATACGTCTATAGTTCTATACGTACGTGCATATGCATGCCTATGTGTATGTATGCACGTGAGTATGTAAGTATGAATGTAATGTAATATGAATGTATGAATGAATGCTTGGAAATATGTGCTTTAATTTACTGACCTTTACATCAGCATGGCAAAATTTCATTAATTTCACTGCTAAAAGAATTCCTCAAAAAAATCAAAATTTTGCAAGGAGAATAATTTGAAATATTGGTTATATTACGCTTGTAGGGGCCAGTTTTTTATATTTTCGTGTGGTTTTGAGTAATGAGGAAGTACAAATTTCTCTACCAATATATTATTTCAGACACAATATTTAGATTATAGAACGGTGGCTTAGGCAGGCAGGCACCATTTTGAAGACCAATGCTACTTCCATTTTCAAGCTAAAATAAAAGTTGCAAGCAGTATTTTCATGTGAAACATTGGTATGTATTTACCAAGCTACACGACGTAACGTCTCAAAAGACTGTAATATTTTTTTTTCGTCTTTGGGAGAATCTCAAATATTAAAAATAAATTTTTGATTTTAGTAAATTATTAGTGGTCTGAAAAACTGCTGTCCTCTATCACGTCGTCAGTAAATAAGTAAAATTTTATTTAAAAATACCACACTACAAACAGTCTCCTTTTCAAACAATCACTATAGCTGTATTATTCTCCATTACCTGTGTCCTGTGTAGATTTAGTATAGGGTTACACCTGTGTTCTTGGCTTTAAATATTCCCTTTACATTTACTTGCTATAACTCACAGAAAAAAAAACTTGACCCATAATCTTCTTGGTTTTTAACAGGACAAAGTCTATATCTTGAGGTAGCCATTTAACTGTTGACCTTACGAACATTGAGGGTTGGTTTTTATATAATAATTCCAAATGACCTTTAACTGTAGACCCTCAGAGTTTACCGCAACCCCCCTCACCTATAGGCCAACAGTCCCATTCGTAGATAGACATCATTTGTTAAGCATAAATTTTGAATGTTTATTTCTTTTCACAAGATCCTCTTACGGGTTGATATAACAGTCCCATACAAGAATAGGAAGTCCTCTGAAAAGACACGCGTTCTGTATTTTGTTCAGTCAGAGGTGTTCAATGGAGCAGTTTAAGGGTCCCAAGTGAGGACACTGATACCTCCTTATGATTGAATGTTAAAAAAGTGAGAGACATTCGTGTTGACACCACCGTCCCACATTCGAGTTGAATGGACCTTTTTTGAACTTCACAATGTGGTTTGCCTTTCTTGGATGACGAGGGTCCCGTACAGGAATATCAAGTTCCTGTTCCGAATAGCCGTGTTCCTTTCTGTATTTATATGTTTTTAAATGGTTTAAGCATCCTGAATGACGTTCTTGTTGTAAAAAGGTGTGCCAAGTGTCCCGTTTAGGAACGCTGGCATTGGAAGGGTAATATCCAGTTCGGACAGGCGAGTCGTGTGGCTGACTGCTCACCTTCAGCCATGGGGTGCGAATAGGGAAGTATTCCTTTGTGGGACTATAGGTTTAAATACAATGTATACCGGAGGTTAGGTCCTTTAGACTTGAACGGCTGCAAGTTTTGAATATGTGCCAAGGGTCCCACACGGGAATGGGCTTATAGTCAGAGGACATCATTCCACATAATTGTCATATCTAGTTACAAAAGACCATGAAGAGTATTTGCTAACACTTGTATAGGGGAACACAGATTCAATTTGCTGGGCCGTCGACACACACGACAGACGTTTTTGCTCTTGGCTTACAGAATAGGCTTGGCTTATACCTTTTCTAATGAGTTTCAGACAGACAAGTTTAAACTCTTCACTTGTGGTTATATCTAAAGCACGTGTCTTTACAAGGTAAAGTGTTTTTTGAAAAGGGTTTCTTTCTTATATGTGTATGCTGGAGCTCAATTGTAAGCTTATTCATGCTAGGTTAAAATTTTACTTTATCAGGTTTCTCTCAAAGACGTCAATAAATCTAGTGTAAACAGCGGGATTTTGGACGGTTCCTATACTTGTTAGAACTGGTTCATGACAACGAAGGTGAAAACCTTGTTTATTACGTTGTTATTATATTTTCTTATTTACTTATTTTCTAGGAAATAAAGACACAAAATTTCATAGCAGTTATTCTACAAATAATGTGTGAAGATAATAAATAATATACCTTAAAGATAACAATCAACATTTTAGCAAAAAAAAAACGCGATAGAAATGAATATTTATGTGACCTAAGAATAGATGGAATAATATAGTACAGCGGATTTTTAATAAAATAGGCTATTAAAATGCAGACGCATTTCACCGGACTAAGGCAACAAACGACGACTTCTGTAAAAGCGGTAAAGAATATTCGGATTTCAGAGGCAGTTGAACAATGCTGAACTGCATGTGTATCTCTGTTTAAAACTCTACAGTTTTTTTTTCCCACAACATTCTCTGTACGGTTAGATATCGCAATTGTAAGCACTTCTGCAAAATACAATATTAAAGGCGAGGATGTGTGAAATATTTCCTGTGTCATTTCCTACGAAACCACAGCAAAAATGGGAACTTAAAGATATATAAATTGCACACAAATCATTCTGTAATCTAAAAGAGAAAGACGCTTTCAGAAGCTTCGTGGCATGTAAGGTTCGTAATCTCATTTACTTGTACATAAGCCTTGTCTGACCATGGAAAAAAAAAGTGAAAAGAGATGTAGAATTTATTCTCATTTTATTTTTACATTCTTTTTTTTATAAGATCGTATATTTTTTACTGAGACAAGATAAATAAGAGTAATACATATGTACATAAATATTTCCGTTAAAAATCCTATCACTAAATTCAAATAAACTTGGAGACTTTATGTTCTGAATTCAAGATAAACACAGACGTTTTAACTATCAGTAGGACAAGCTATTCCATCATTCTGAATCATTTAGTACACCTAAAATATTTAATAATTTTTCTTCTACCTCAAGAAGTCACGCGGTTTGCTGCATATAGCACCACCAGCTAATATTATGTGCCAGAATCATTACAGTTTGTCATATGAAAGAATAAGAATTCTTCTGTAGTTTGTGATGTGCAAGCAGATAGTAGAGCTACTGAAGCCGCAGAACAATCGTCATTAGTAGCAATACACTATGTACAGTGTAAAGGATATTTTACAAATCAAATACAGAATGCATTTGTATGAAACTGATTTGAAATATTGAATTCTTTCTATGAATGAAGCATTGCTGCATACATTATAGATTAAACACACGAAGTATGTGCAATAACCATATCACTGAACATCGCATGTTTCCCTTTTTGGTGTGTATCATTGAACGTGGTTCTGTATTTGCAGATGGATACTGTTAGAATAATTAAGGTCCTTGTGGAGTTAGAAAATTTCAAAACATTGATAGGTTATTTAGTTACGTGTTCTCTGCACTTGCATTGTATCATATTGTTTTATTCATATTTAACCCCTTGTTCCATGATGCTCGTTACACTTGCGTAAATCTTAATTTTTAAAAAATAAAAATGCTCAAGTTTTCTATAAATGATCTCACAGAAAGAGGATTGCTTTTCAATAGTACGTTTCGAATGGACGGCTTCAGAGACAGCTAAATGCCGGGACTTTGTAAGTGGTACTTTCTGCTACGATACATCCAAGTTCTTCCTTGAGTAGTTCCTCGTTAAATGTCTCGGTAATGTAAGGGGTTTTCATCACATACTTCTTTAATTTGAGTGTATTGTCAGAAATTAGTCCTTCAAAGCACAGTGGTTACCCTAGTGTTCACTGGCTTCACCACCACCTATTTTGTCCACAGATTGTGTTTATGTCCTGTGGGCGACTGCCAAAATGAACATCAATTATTCCTCGAAATAAGAAATATTAAATATCTGGTCTTTGTACTGAAGTTGCGGTCTGTTCTTTTCGAGGTGTTAAATGAATCCTTAAACAGTGTGTTGATAGATTTCTGGCCTAAAAGGGATAGAAAACATGAGAAATTAAGTTTGGTATTTGTTGTCTTTACAGATAAAGTTTCTGTGGATTGTTCATTTCGTGTTCTTAAACACTTCTGGTAATGATTTACAGATCGAAAGTTTTCCTTGTTGTGTCTACAATTTCCATATCCTATGACTGGCTCGACTGTTTAAGCAAATTTTACTTGAAAAACAAACTTCTTGAGAAGTAAATAACTCATTTCGATTGAGTCCTTGAGAATTTAGCAGTCGTTCAAGGAATCAAAGACGTCTCTTAATTTCATTATTTTGTCACAAGATCCTACTGTTTCAAATATTAAAAAAAAATAGTATATATTTCTGCAACTTACAAATAGAACTACCTTAATACGTAATTCGTTAAATCAGCCTTTATATGTATGGCGATGAACTGTTTACAGTGCCCTAAACACGTTATCAGTTTCGGGATTTTTTTCGGCCGTGACTACAACTCCGAAGAAACGTACCGTCTTCTGCCACATCCTGGTGAAAGGTCAGTGACCTGTCCGAAACCACTGCTGCCTCCAAGTAAGACTAATATAGAGGCAGGACGTTCTCCCGGAATATCCGTCATGGTTGGCCAGACTATAAGACGTCACATAGACAAGCAGTATTCTCTGTAAGTATGCATGTGTTGGTACTAAACTGTAAGAGATTAATTTTGTTATCGTTAACGGAGTTGTTCAATATGATGCAATACTTTTACCTTTTTAACTCGTCCTTGCCGAGATGCACATCACAGGGAAAAAAACAAAATTATATAATTCGAGTACCTTGATAAGGTGTTCATTTTCTAAATTGTATGATAAAGAGTAATGCATAGAAAACTGTGGGTCCGGTGTAGCGGTCGATGTACTAAGTTGAAATTAAGAGTCTGTTCTTTAGACCAAGACGAGAATAGCACGAAGCAAACCACTGAATGCAGATTATGTGCGGAATGTTATTTTCTCTGTCTCCTAACATTTTTTTCATGATGTGATATTCATAATTAAGTTTACGGTCGTCTGGATTGTGACTCAGTGTGCTATGATAAAGGCGTACTAACGCTTCGAAGGAATGTACGAATATGCTGCCATCTTTAACATTACATCATCTTCTAAAATAAAGGCAGGAAGTCTAGGGTCTTCTGGGATATGACTCCGTGTCTCTTGGTACTCACATCCCAAAGTTTCGAGGGAAAGTACTGGATTCAACTACAAATTTCGAAATGCTTCGTGGACGTTTACACTATTTCATCATCCGAAACGTCAGACCCGCAACCTTACATCTTGGAAGAAGTGAATCCTCAGTTGCACCTCCACGAAAACATTGAAAATCTCGAGGAAGAAGAAATGTAATTATGTATTTAGTGTAATAATGTTGACACTTTTAATGTCGTTACTAGCGTGAGAAACATAAAGTAATACTTATATTATGAGATCATAGTCTTCATTTAAAATCAGTAAATGAACAGAGTATTTAGAAGTATATAAACTTGCACTTGTGTACCAAATCGAGTCGTCTTATTTGCTTGTCTTATCTGCCAGTCGCTGCCGCTAATATGGCTGCAAAGCGAAGTCTCCTTTTAGGTACGTAATGATAAATGCTACTGCAAAATGTTGGATCTGAGTAGGTGCTTCCCTTGTTGTTGGTCTTCATATAAAAGTGTGTTGTCAGTCCCAGCAGAGAGGGTGTAGAAACAAATGCGTAAAAAATGCAAATTGCATTAGCCGTTCTTCATAATGCAAGTAATCGCGTGCTAATAAGGCTTCTTGAGGATAGGAATATACGTTGTTTATAAAATTGCTTCGTCCGCGTCAAAATATGATATTCCTCTGTGTGTGTGTGTGTGTGTGTGTGTGTTTGTGTGTGTTTGCGCTCCCCAAAAGTTTTACAAATTGTACTTTTTGTTGCGCATTGTCGGGATGGCCAACAGAATATTTCCTAATTACCATTACAACTATAGGCGAGGTACAGAGGGACATTATTTGTAGCTGCAGTGCGCATGCAAAGTTTCAGCCAAAATATAGCTTTATCTCTCTGGCGGGTGGAAAGATCGCTAGACAGAGAGAGGGAGAGAATTTTATAGCGCTTTGTAATTTGCAGTGGGAGAGAACTAAAAAAAATGGACGAAAAAAGAAAACACACACATTGTTCTTGGGATCCATTGTGAGAGAATAAAAAATGATCATAATTAGTTTTGAGAGACGGAAACGTGTAAGAAGACATCAATGGGAGTCACGTTGCTAAATGAAGGACTGTTTAACATCCTGGGGGCGATACTTTATTTCAAACGAGTGATACTTCAGCTGTAAATCATTGGTTTCCAAGAAAGTCTGAAGCATGAAGACACTGTGCAGAGACAGTACGTCTTGTCTGGAACGTTCCGACAGATGATCTTATTCTTTGAATCAGTAAGACGAAAGATTTTACGTGCCAAGAAGATTCTTAAAGAATAGAAACAGCATTTTCGGGTATGTAGGGGATTCTAGAAACCGAATTTCCTTCAGCATGGTTGTAGTTGGTTACAGATAGCAAGATCTTGTCTCGAGGCCCAGGGTCTAGCTACTTGCTGCAGCAAAGCTTGCTTCCCTGCTGTATTGATCTTGTTCTCAATGGAGCTAGCGGAGGAGAAGTGGTCCTTCGTTTTTCTCGCTGTCCCCCTCTGTACTATCTCCCTCTCTTTGTGATGGCAGGGGAAATTACTTCCCATGTATAAACACTTTGGCTATGTACAGTACAGTAAGGGGCAAAAGGGGCCGCTAGCAGGTCCCATCATGTGCGAGCACGGTGCACATATGTGGATGGTGAACAGCACCGTACTGTACACCGACCGAACCAGTGAGCCTTTGATGGGGGCAGCAGTGACGGCACAAGTATGGGGAGTTGGGATGATGAGGTGGAGGTGGAGGAGAGTCGTCCAGGAGATGGTGCTGTGGGAAGGGGAGGGGGGGTAGCTACAGTATTTGTTAATGCAAAGTAAGCGCTGGGATGCGGACCTTGTGGCCAGGGCAAGGAATAGGGGGGGGGGGTGAGAAGTTGAGGGAGCGGAATGTGGAGGAGTACTGAGGGGTCAAGGGGAAGCTTTGCGTGTGTGCAAGCAGTCTCACCCCCACGCCCAACCTCTCCTTTGCTTAGAAACCTCGTTCTTCCCCTTTCCTCCTTTGACGACCCCATACCAAGTAGAAGGGTCCATCTTCACACCATCCCCTAAAGGAATACGCGTATACATAAAAAGAGTAGAGAATTCATCTTCTTATTCTTTTATACAGCATCCTTCTGTGCGCCGCATCTTCCCTTTCATAAGCAGACAACCTGTTTTTCAAGACCGAATGATAAAGGGCAGTGCATTAACGGGCTGAAACATACAAGACTAATCGTCAAACTAAACGTTCCGCTGTGGAATATTACCTGACCCTTGTATTCGGCCCCATTATTGTTTAACCAGTTTTGAAAAGATGTTGCAAGATTCTCAGTGCGACGTGCACACTAATCTGCTGCAAACCATGGGAATGAATTCTCAGCCAAGGTGCTGGATAACGGAATTTTCGAATTTTGAATGCTATGGTCATGGTTGATTTCATTTCGTCCTTCTCAGTAACGGTGGAACAGTCTCCGCGTGTTATTTAAAATTACTGTAAACAACACACATCTAGAAATCGTATTTTAATAATTATTTTGTAATGTAAGACATAGTATTGTTAACGTATGCGCTAATATCCACTCTGAAAAAGGAGGCAACATGACCCTCAGAAACGGTGATACCTTGAGATCAGAAACAACATAATTCATACAATTAGTACCTGAAATTGTGATTACGTGTAACAGGACCTATTCCCTTCAGCGGAGTGACTGCCTTATGGGTTGGAAGGCGGACCATCCAGGTTTGATATGAGGCAGGGTCAGAGACTCCTAATGTCTACGTGGCGTTCAGGTCTTATCTGGGCCCATTCAGTCTTCTACTTAAAAAAACTCCGGTGTGAAATGTGACTGGGCCCTGAAGCCCAAACCCCTCCAATATCTGGCACTGAGAGGGCGCTTGTATGGTGCAATACTGCCATTCCGTCACGTGTATTTATAAGGTAGTTCTTATTTAAACAGATGAAGAATTTTTATTTTACCTTTTGTCACTTCTTAAAGTGTGGTGGGAAGTTCCTCTAAACTTAATACTGTACATTTCCCGTGCAATTGTCTTACGCACGCACGCACGCACGCACACACACACAAACACATTTATTACTAATTAATAACACAGTTGGGTTTAATGCTTCTACATGATTCGGCTGCATATCGCTACCATCTTCAGGGAGTCACAATTGCTAAAGACATACAGACAATGCTATACAGGTTGTCAAATGTAGATGGTAAAATATTTATTTGTATTAGTGTCATTTATATTTGATAAACTGCATGGGACACTGTACATGACTTATCACATGTAGCTCCCTGAAATGTTTGCGATTTGCAGTCTAAACGTGCAGGAACATTAAAACCAAGTGCACGATTTGTTGAGAATATACTGTACTTGTGTTCTGCGAAGCGCTGGTACTTGTCACGCTGTTCTCCGAGATCTCATAGATTTATGTGAAACAGTGGCGGTGTTCATTGCAGTAAGGGCGTTGGTGACCGGACCCTCCAGAACAGAAGACCTTAGCAACCTAGCCCAAGCAGTAGCATTCCGTCAGGTGACATAAACTCGGTTGAGACTTCCACAATGTTTGGCTTTCGTGATTTTCCTCGTCACTTCCAAACAAACGTCAGGAAATATGTTTGAAATTAGGAAAATCATCTCCACCTTTTCATTCTTTTCAGATAATTTCTCCTTCATTTTTCCGTCTTTTGAAGCTATACAACCAGGGATACTACTCCCAAGCTCTCTGAATATTTAAGGAACAAATATATTCAAACACTAAAACTCGAGACTATAAAATACAATATTCGTTTCAGGACCAGAAATGCAGGAACTTGGTCAGTTTGTTTTTACTGTTGCACCGTGCATATTGCCTCAATTCACTTTCATTTCACCAACACATGCACTTGCAAATCACACAATATCAGTGTTAATACATTAATTATTAAAAAGATAAACCACTAAAATTATTGGAACTCCAACATGTTTCGGTTTTCCATAAAACCATCCTCAGGGAGCCATTCGTGCCTGCCAGCATACTTTGAAAATTAATAACGGACAATAAGTAACTTTAGCAGGCACGAATGTCTCTCTGAGGATAGTTTTATGGAAAACCGAAACATGTTGGAGTTCCAAAAATTTTAGTGGTTTATCTTTTTAATAATTAATGTGTCAACACTGATATTGTGTGATTTGCAAGTGCATGTGTTGGTGAAATGAAAGTGAATTGGTCAGTTTATATTTCGTCGTATGGCCAAACGAAGCAGCTCTGTAACAGAATAATCAGTTTTTTTTCGTAATTTGATGGTTGGCACTTTAATGTGGCAAAATAACTGACTAAATTTCATGGCTTTCCTTTCACCAATACAAGTTCCCTTCCATTGATAGCCTCCTACCCCTTCCTCCCACCACACCAGTATTGTACTGTAAACGTAACGTAGATTTTAGAATACTTTCCATGCAATATGTTTTGCCTTTCAAGGTCAACAAGCAATGTATTGTGACCCGAAATACATAATTAATACTTCAGCTTTGTAGACAATTTGTTCTAACGCGTATGGGAGATAAGAGAATTATGAACATTTGGAATCAGGAAATATGAAGGAAACAAACTCTTTGAAAAAACGATGCAAAAATGGGAGGACAAAAGTAAAGAGAAACTGTAATCATTTTGATAAAAATATATAGAATTCATTCGTCTGATTTACAATAAGAGACAAGGGTGGACTTTTGTGATGACGACAATGAACTTTAAAATTATATTTAAGACGACAAATGTTTAATAGCCGAGAGACTACCAAACTTCTCAAGCGCTCTCGACTTTATTAAGCTGAATTTCTGACCATCTTTTAATAAGCAGATAACTGCCGTATTAACAATTAACAGCTAATAAGGATGCAAATCCTTTACGTCAGCCAACCTAAGAAAAATTCTTCTGAACTTGATTTAACCGAAGGTCCCTTCTAAAAGTTGATTGGGTACAAATTTATATAAAAAAAAAAATTATTTAAGAAATTTTTTCTGAATTCTTATGTTCTCTCTAATTTTCTTGTGAAGATCTCACACGCGAATGTTGTGGTTTTATAAACTACTTGGTAAGCATGTTAGTTAAACTTTACCGTAAATCTTACTACGTAACAAACTGCACAGTTTGATAAGCCAGAAGGCTACTACAGAAAAAATATTGGTACGAAAACATCAAATCTTACTAAAATTTGGATATTCATCTGGGACTTGTGTTTTATTCTGTATGCACAACAGTTTTAATGATTAAAATCGGAGCGTCTGTTATGTCTACTGATAACAACTTGCCTTATTATCTGGATGTCAAAAGCGACTCTTACCTTATAGCCTAAAATCAAACTTTGACGTAATTGGCGCATGCGTAGTAATCTCTTCTTCGATTCGATCACCTTACCATACAATGAAGCGATATATCTTAGTACAGAGAATGACTGGGCGACCGGGTAATAGGGGTTTAGTTCTACAGGAGACAGGAAATATGTACTTCTCCCAAATGTCGAGACCAGATCTGCAAACCACTCAGTTTCATACCCAGTTCTAATCGGAGGAATATCTAGTGAAATTGTACCTATACTTCTGCAGCATTAGGCTGTCAACCTGTAGGCACGAGCGGACTTGATCTGGTCATTGAATATGAGTTTCGCTTTACGGGCTGGGCGCTTTACCATCAGGGAAATTGTTCCCCATGTTATCCGTTGCTTGCCAGTTCTGGAATTTGTAGAAAAACAAGAATTGTGTAAAGTTTCCTGGAATCCAGCACCGATTATGATTTAATACAGTCCATAGCGTAGTCACTAAACTGAATGTTAGAAATGAAGAGCAACTTGGTAGAATGAAGAGAAACTTGGTAGAAATGTACTAACATTGGACAGAAAATTGCTACCTGTATTTGTAGAGGTAAAATATGGGAAACTCTGCAAGGAAAGATGAAGATCTGTAGTCATGGTCACAAGAAACTCAACATTCAGACATTCGATCACTTACAATGTACTTCCAGCTAGAAATAGTTGAAATTCTTTAGTGTATTTCATCTGAGAAGTGCTGTGTCTGTATCAGTTAGGAGTAAAACGATGGGATTTTGAAGAATATTGTAATGTACTTATTATTATGCTAGTTTGTACAACCAGGAAGGGCAGTGACAGCTATGTGTATCATGTTCATAACCACAGATAAGTGTGAATATCGCGTGAACAACATTAGTCCGGTTTTGATTTCTTTCTCATAATCTTCATCATTAGTTTACCTATACATCACTACACAAAACAAGTGGCAGGAAAAATTTTCTTGCGTTAAAATCTGCCGAAATAGTGAATTTCCCCCACCCTCGAACTTCCTGATTTCACAAAATGACAAGAACTCACCTTGAATTACTCCCACGTCCTCTGTTCACATTTATGGATCAGTGCCCATACACAAGGACGTCTACTAAAACCTGCTCACCGATCCAAAGAAAGTCCTGCTGTAGGCAAGAAAATCATCAATCACTGATCGTTGGCAAGATGTCGTGGAAAAAAATTCCAGTCCAAAAACTAAAAAAGTTTTGGATTTACAAAGTTAATTTTCGTTAAAAAAAAATAATTATTCCTCGTTTTCCAAGGTACCCTATTTCAAAGTCACGACAAGGCATACGACTAATTTAATTAATCAAGTAATTCATTCATTCATTCTTTCGTCATTAGTTTTTGACTCTGACACGCTATTCGTCAACAATAATATTTTTCTAATGATAAGAGCCTGTGGCAGACGGACCGTAGAGTTCATGAGAAACTCAAAGAGGCCTAGCTGTTTATTAATGAAGGGATTATAGTTGATTGTTGTGTAGCATTCATGGTAAAAGCAAGATTTACATCTAGAATTTTGGTCAGAGAACTTAAGAATTGAAGTCTTGGAACAACCACAAAACGAAGGGTAAGTGATGTTCAATTGGGATTCAAAATGTGTGGTTTTTTAATCTGGATATCTAAACAAGCTGAGAGACTTATAGACCTTATTATAGATTTTTATTTTGGAGAAAATACAGGAAGTTCCTGGGGGTGTCAATAACATTCAGGTACTGAAGAAAAACTCAGCCAGCTATAAGTCTTTGAAATCCAGTCGTTTAGAAATGTAATTTTGAAACCAATATTATAAGAGTGAAGTGATAGGCACAATGCATTTTCTTTTCCACTGGCACTAGTCAAGTCATTTTATCAGTGGAACGATGTAACATACCAAAAGTATTGGGGGAAATGAGACATAAAGGGTGAAATTCTGTTATGAAATAAGGAGGTTATGATATTCTTAAATCCAATCTTCTGAGACAAATTTGATATCCAGAAGAAATTCCGACAGACTCTTAGAGTTAGGATCAAAATTCTCTTACCTGTGAGTGCGGGGTACGTTAGTTACCTAAGATCCAGTTGAATGTACGTAAATTAAGTGTCGTGGCCTACTGTACTGTTACTCTCTGCATACATGTTGAAAAGACATGGGGAATTATGAATAACGACACTCGATTTCTGGCCGGGAAACGAACGTGTATCTTTCAACTAAGACATAGATATTTTGATCGTCATGTAGTAATGTTGGCAGAAGTGACGAAATGGCTTTCAATTTCTCATGGCAAGCAAAATTATTTATACTACAAACAGAGCGCTTCCAATTGAAGCCTTACAACTGTCTA
>Ga0136643_10004766_pt1 | contig 18883 bp, 6 predicted proteins | sample TergutLab28metaG_FD_96883 | JGI IMG/M metagenome (GOLD analysis project Ga0136643, IMG submission 96883) | Labiotermes labralis P1 segment gut microbial communities from Petit-Saut dam, French Guiana - Lab288 P1 (version 3) (version 3) | ecosystem: Host-associated > Arthropoda: Insects >...
GAGTATATATATATATATATATATATATATATATATGTGTGTGTGTGTGTGTGTGTGTGTGTGTGTGTGTGTGTGCCGGGTAGCTCAGACGGTATATCAATTGACCACGGGCTGGACGGTCCGAAATCGAATCCCGGTAGGGACGAGTTTTTCCGTCCGTCAAGACCGGCCCTGGGGGCCCACCCAGCCTCCTGTACAATGGGTACCAGGTCTTTCACGGGGGTAAAGTGCGGCCGGGGCGTGCTGCTGACCACTCACCCCCTTTTAGTGCCGCGGTCATGGAAGAGTAGAGCTATAACTCTAACCACCCTCTGGGTCACACCTGGCCTGTAACGGGATTACTTTACCTTTACCTTTACCTTTACACACACACACACACAGCGCAATCGGAGAACCTGAATTGCAGAGACCGCTCGCAGGACTTAAGTTCAGATGCTGTTCAGATAGATAAAGAAATAGGTGAGAACGTGGACTGGCTTTATCTGGGTCAAGATTAGACCACTGTAATGAACTTACTGTTTCCATAAAAGAAGGGGAATCTGTTCTCAAAGGACAGCAACTTTTAAGAGTTATTAAGGCTCTCGCAGCAGTGCAGTTCAGCTTTCCGTTTTCGTGGTCTCTGGCGCATGATTAGTTCCCAACAATGCAGGAGTCTCATTTGCAAGGCTCAAAGAATCGAAGAAAAATAACCTTTTGAGCCTTAAAGGTGAGACCGCTGCGTTGTTTCGTAATGTGGGGCACAAATCATAGAGGGAAACGGCGCTATTTCCCTGAAAAAAAAATAATTCCAGCAGTTCTTTATTTACCGAGGACTCGATATCGTGGATGTGCTCGCGGTTGAACATCTGCTGTCCCAGAATGACTGAAGAAAGCAAATTTCCCCGTAACGTCTCGTGTCCCCCACTGTGCGTGTGTGATTACGCACATTAAAACGCCGTACAGATTAGATGGCTGTCCGGTTCTTTGAACTGCGCATCCTGCACAGTTTTACCGCCGGCGGCCTACCGGTACTGGGATGTCGGAGTTCCTGAGGACGTTCGGGGGCCAGCGTTTCAGTGCCAAGCCATTCACGCATATGGCGCGTTTGCATTCCTACATGAACGGCTCGCGGCATCGCTGTCATTCGTGGCCATACCTGGACATCTTGGCTGACTCCTGCACTACACAAATGCAAGTAGCGCGCTGGGGGATGATGAGAACTGCATACAAATATCGGTGGAATAACGTGAATGACAGGTAAATAGGACTGATGGGTCTTAGACAAATGAGTTGAGGGTGTAAGGTGGACGCACCTGCTTCATAACAGAACCCAGTAACTGGCTGTTTTGTAGGTGGCGATGAATTTTCGAGTTCTGTAAGAGCCAGGGATTGTTTTTACTTGGTTTTTAAGTAAGTACCTAACATTACAATATAACATATCAGGCTCTAAAAAAAATTAAGAAAAATTAGTTTAAAATTTTTCTGAGCAACCACTCCATGACATTAGAAACAAAGGTTTAATAATTGGTAGATTTTTTACATTGCATCGACCCAGTTGTCTTCAGAGAGCACATTAGTACAAAACTGTACAAATACCAGGCGTTAGTTCGCCGTGGCGACTAAATATTGTATGGTGGCGCCGCCTAATATATGCGGGTCCTCGGTATGGAACTTGTTTTATATTACCCTTCTGGTGTCTAGAATTTTGAGGCGGCTGCAAGATTTGTTTTGTGATATTTGTTCACCCCCACTTTAGTGAACCTTAAATTTCCATTACATCTTTAAATTCTCTTTTATAAAAAGATGTCTTAATACGCAGAATTTTTCATTGGTGTTGAGTCCTGGTGGTCGCCATAACCAGCATTAGTCTATATGAGTGTACAGTAGACTGCAGGTAGATGTCCGACCCATGTGACCTCTTACATTCCCACTCATCCTCTTACTTGAAACAGTGTTGTTGCAGCGGGATGGGAAAGCTACATTGCATGTTCCTATATGTACTTAGAGTTATATTCGTCTAGGTAAACAAAGGCGAATTTGTCCGTCTCCTAACCAAGAAGGTATATAAGGGGAGTGGAAGTACAGCTCCTTTCGTACGTAACCTAGACAAAGGCGAGTGTTCACCTTCACGCCTGGGCATCATTACCCCAGAAAAAGAACCCCGGTATCCGTTCAGTGGGAGGCTGTGTGGGAATCTGTGCCTGTGTGGTTATTTGCCCCTGTCAAGATATGAACTGGGGATTGTCCAAGCAGTGCTCCACACTTAGTATTACACAAACGTACGTCAGCACAATCTATTTATTCTAGAGTAAGGCTACATGTTTTGACTAAATGTTAGTCATCTTCAGGCCGCTATACAATTTCGTTACCAGATCTTTTGTCCACTTTAGGATCCCATAGTGTTTACATTTGTGGATTACTTATTAGCTAAAGCTTTCTAGAAAAGTTTTAACTATAGAGTGTGTTATTTTCAGACTGTGTTTAAGCATTAAAACAATAAAGCACACAGTCTGAAAATAACACACTCTGTAGTTAAAACTTGTCTAGAAAGCTTTAGCTAATAAGTAATTCACAAAAGTAAACACTATGGAATCCCAAAGTGGACAAAACATCTGGTAACGAAATTGTTTAGGGGTCTGAAGATGACTAACATTTAGTCAAAACATGTAGCCTTACTCTATAATAAATAGATTGTGCTGACATACGTTTGTGTAATACTAATTGATTTTCAAGCACATCGTGATGCATTCATTCAGAGTGCTCCATACGTTCTGGAATTTTGTTCCTCAAAATGACTACCCATTTTTCACAAAACACTGACAGGTGTAGGCTTATTTGGAGGACACGCCTTGTCACAACGTCAGCATAAATCTAGCTTGACACAAATAACTAAACAATGCGTCACTATAAAAATATTTGAGAGCCAACAGAAAAAAATAAAAATTGCTAGAACAGAGAAACTGAGAATATTTTCTGTTCTGGGCATGTTGGTTACCATGCGGTTCTCGATTTTCTCCCTTCCCTGTCGTGCCTGAAAACCTGTATATTAGGACACATACAGAACTGTAATTTCACGTGGTTTATATGGGTGTGTAAGGTGGTCACACCGTACATGAGAACCTGTAGATTCAGGTGGTCTGAGAACGGAGTAAGAAGCTAACTGAATTCTGTACAAGTTGTATTGAGTACATGACTATCCAAAAATTAATTTAATATCATCTGACAATAGAAATATATCCAGTAACATTCAATGTTGTAACTACGTATTTTACCCAACATAAATAAACAAATATGAACTTCAGCATACCTTCATGTTTGGTAACTGGTACAAAAAAGGACCTGGTACTGGGTTATTCCCAGGAGTAAAGCGGCCGAGGCGTGGATTTAACCACTCACCCCCATCTAGCGCCGAGGTTAAAGAAAGTGTATAGCTATACCTTTTTCTCTGTCTGTTCCTTCATGGCTGGTTATAGGGTGAACTTTTACCGGTACAGAAATATGTCAATCAGGGATACACAGATCCTGGGCGACTGTTGGATTGAACATTTTTCGATGAGACCTAATATTTGTGGGTCCTTAGGATGTAACTTCCTTCAATATTACCCTTCTGGAATCGAATTTTAAAGTCGTTTATGGATTTTCGGAAAATTTGTGGACGCCTCTTTTAAACACCCTTTGCATATCGAAGCATTTTCAGTAAAATTTACAGATATACATGAGGTTATAAAAACCGTTTGAGGCTTATGGAGATTATCGGTAAAATTAAAACTTCATGTCAAATGGTTATAGTGATTATATTTAACAAATAACGAACACAAGTAAAAAATTTAGATGTGGCAGTTAATGGACCCGCAATGGAAGATTTCCGTCAAATATACTTTAGAAACTGAAACATAAAAACAGACCGACAGTACCTTAATTCCATGCTTTCATCCTATGCGCTTGCTGCACACGACACCCAGACAGTGTCGTAATAGTCTTACAGCAATTACATGAGTCATTTAGTGACGAAGTTGCTCCAGCCTTTTCACTAAGACATCAGAATAAATATTACCCAAACCATGAAACCTTGAATTGCGTGCAGTAAAGTTATTGGAGTGTTACGCTTCGGTGAATAGACGGCAGTTAATGAAAACAGTAAGGGCACTTGTTGATAATGTCACAGGTTTTATATTGCAGGAGTAACAAGAAGTGAAATTTGTTGATACTTTTCCACAGGTTTATGGCGAGCGCTGAAGAAGTTCGACTATATCATATCTTGTGAACTGAAATGTACCAGCATTTTTATAAGCTCTGAAAACACAATTTTTTTTTAAAGAACTTAGTTGGCTTGCGGATAAAATTCTAACGGCTCTGCATGCGTATTTTTTAGTCATATTTCAATAGGTCATGCCATCAATTTTTGATATTGCGTAAGTTGTTTGAAACGTGTTACCTTTCGGAATGTACAATATATCTGTAGGTGATACGTGAGATATGAATCAAGTTTTTAAGGGCATTTATAATTCATAAAATTATAAAGTTTACAGACTAGAAATGTAGTCAGTACTTCGGACGAATAGTTTTGATGTCAAGACCGTTACCTCAGTAAATGTCTTAGAATATAAGAAACATATTTGTATAAATACTGACTTTCTCGTGGCAAAATGGGCCTATGCATATGGTTCAGTGTGCAGTACACTCGCATTATAGGCCGATTGTTGTGCAGTTTATTCGGAATAACATCTGTGGCGGATATAATGTGCGTAATTATAATTTCAGTTTGTATCTGTCTCTTGTATTTTAGCGGAAGTTATTTTTACGTTCTCTCATTGCTGCTTTATACCAAAGAATTACTCAATTGTATCGACAGCTCATTTTGTCTCTCCTTTCCTCACCGCAACTCATATTTTATATTTTCTTTTCTCCTTTTGTTTTGTTTCTGGTCGTAATTTCCCTTTACTATTCTTTCATCTTCTCTCTTCCTGTCTCGTATAATCGCGTGTAATCTCTGCTTGTTTTTATCTTATTTTTTTATTTACCTTTTCCTCTCTTTCCTTCTCATTTCTTATCATATTTTTGCTCTTTGCTTTTCGAATCTCTTCTCTCTCAGTAATTATTTATTATCAGTTTCCCTCTCCCTTCTTTGTCCTTCAGTTGTCTTTCTTTCCTCTCTCTCTGTCTCTCTGTATGTTCACACTCTTGCTCTCCCCTTTTATCGCTGTTTTTTTTCTTTCTACAACGGTTATCGCTTTAGTACCCTTAGGTGCAATGGTATTTCTGAGCCACTGCTGATTGAGAAGTATGTAAGAGCTGCTGCAAGCGAAATCACGAATTTTCTTATCTAGACATCTCATTAAATATTCCCCTACACGTTGTATGGAAAGCGATACCGTCAGCGTCGCTGTTGTCATGACAGGTTTGCTTTCAGGCTGGGGTGGAGATAGTTTCTTAGGGATGTGCTGGATGGACTGCTACTTGCATGTGGAGTTTGGCTTACTATGTCAAAATGAGTGATCTTATGCTTACGGCTTCATTATTTAACGACGCAAATTATTCACCTTGCGTAATTTCAGGCTTCCGCCGCCATACAAATGATATCTGCGCTCTGTAGGATGTTCAGCAGCATAGATTGGTGGTTGCAGACTGCTTGACCCTTGAAGATGAGACCAACAATTTGTCCCGAAACGACGGTAATTAACTACCAGTCTACCTGCGTAAGAGCCCAGAAGAGCGAATATCTCATTGACTTACTTGTAGCTTTTTCAACTGCGTTTTCGAAAACTCTCGACTATTTATTGTTGACTGATCTGTTTGCTAGTGAATAGAGAATGGGAAAGGATGTGGAAGGAAACAGTCGTAGGATATTGTAAGTAACTTTCCCGTAATTTGACTTTACGGACTAAGGAAGCAGATGAAAAACTCAGTTTGGACAGTGATATCACGCAGCAAAGCACAGGACGCACACCCGTAGTCGGACACTCTCAACAACATAACAATAAGACATGCTGCCACAACACAATGTTTATACAACGAAATTAATCAGTGACTAGTTTTAATAGTGACTTTAGCGAGGAAAGTGTAGCTCCCTGATGATGATCTTAGGATCGAAATATGTCGGAGCAATTTTAATGTTTTAATGTGGAATATTTATGTATGTGCATCAGTTGGTGTACTAATTAAATAATTCAAATGCCTTAGTTTACTTCACGTGAGGGATATAAAGGAAATTTTAAAAGTTAAGTTCCGTTTTTAATATTGTTTGGCATGTAGTAATCGTGCTACAGATAAGAACTGCATGGAGAATTTTTCTGTGAAAATATGAAGGGAAGAGGCCATTTTATTTCACAGGGGCATTGTTCGAATGTGTTAATAAACCTGTCGGTTCCATAAAATGCCGCAAGTTTACCAGTTGAGCGGCTGTTACGTGTTAGAATATGGAAATTTGAAGATTAATAAGAGAAGGTAAATGAGGTGACTCCGTATGCAGAAAAAGTAGTTTCTCTGTTACATGAAACTTTCGTTGTTGCATTTCGAGAAGAGTGTTGAACCGGTTCTGTCCTTTTATTACTGGTGTTATGCATGCCATGATTTGTTCGCTGCACTTTTACTCCAGGCATAGGGTAACACAGATGATGTGGGCGTGTGTATCGCTTCTAACTGCATCATAACGTTGAATGTAAGTCGCTCTTATACCATTTCGCGTTACGTGAAACAAATTGGCGCCGATAGATTAACCTTAGATTTTGAAAACAATAGCATATAAAAATAAATATGTCCGTCTAAAACTGCACCCTGTTTAAACAGAAATATGTCTGTATCGGAGAAATATTCTGGTGCTGAGAATATGAAATGAAAAAGGTTATGTAATAAACAATAATTTCCAATGCGAAAATGGGAGGGTGATAATATCTCAAACAAAAATATTTTATTTCTAGATATGCAACTTGCTATGACTCCCGGCAGGGAGAAGTGATTTATCTCGTTTCCTAAAAGTCCAGAACGGATCTGGTGCAATGCAATGGGTACAAAAGGCTCTTTCGCTGGGGGCAAAGCTGCCTTAACCTCAAGATGACCATCCAATCCTTACCAACTTCCGAGGCTAAGAAAAATGGGAGCTATATTTCCACTCCCCCATGCACCTACTTGTTTCTAAAGTGTGCTTCTTAGCTGAGAACGAATCCTTCTGTCACATCCAAAGAATTAAGTCCGACAATCGGTGAATTATGTGCGTTATATTCCGATAGACCTCAGATGAAGGAAAAAGAAGCAATGAATGAATGAATGAATGAATGAATGAATGAATGAATGAATGAATGAAAGCAAGAAAGAGTTCGTCATGCCTGATACTTGTAACAACGCCTTCTGTGCTGTAATCTTTATATGTACTGTGAATGTCTGACGTGTGATTTTGAGGATAAAGCTGTAAGAAAAGTGCTACAGGCTAATGTGGCCCAGGGCCTCCAGTTTCCAGATTTTACGAATATTATCGGCAGACATTTCGTAGGACTCCTCCAACAAAGGTTCATTTCATCCAAGGCCTCAATCTACACAGGATAAAACAAACGCCGAACAAACCCAACCATCCGTCCGTACTCCATAAGGGGCTCCATTCGACGACCACAGTTGCGAGTGATAGAAAACAGTACAAACCTTAGACCGCACTGACCGACCGTGTGATCCAGTGATAGTGAATAATTGGCGATTATACCACGTAATGTTTTCAGCGAGAAGAAAATACGAGTATTTCCTTTAATAAATTTCTCCCAAAGGGAAATATATTCAGTTTCCTTTAAATTGCCTTATCGAGTTTCGTTGTACGGTACCTACGTGCAATATGTTTCGTTGTACGGTACCTACGTGCAATAAGTTTCGTTGTACGGTACCTACGTGCAATAGGTTTCGTTGTACGGTACCTATATGCAATAAATTTCGTTGTACGGTACCTATATGCAATAAGTTTCTTTGTACGGTACCTATATGCAATAAGTTTCGTTGTACGGTACCTACATACAATAAGTTTCGTTGTACGGTACCTACGTGCAATAGGTTTCGTTGTACGGTACCTACATGCAATGAGTTTCGTTGTACGGTACCTACATGCAATAGGTTTAACAACCTAGCCTATAGACGTAAGTTCAGTGTCGCTTTACTTCACTGTATGTTGTGACATTTGATTGATGTTATTTAACACTTTGAGACAAAGTTGAATTCCTGTTACCTACCTTTTAAATATTTGTTTCATACGTCTTAGAGAACACAATGTGCTTACATTGGAAGGACCAGTAAGTCAGGTCTGTGTGTGTGTGTGTTTGTTTGTTTGTTTGTGTGTGTGTGTGTGTGTGTGTGTGTGTGTGTGTGGAAATGTCTGTTTATTGCTAGCACCATACAGACCGTGTGAACAAAGTGAAGACTTTTTAGTGTTCAATATGGTTTTACGCTTAACAACCACGAAGGTGTATACGATCAATTAGTTTCTTTTTCCTACGGTGCATTTGGCTGTGTCACTTTCAGAATCTCTACTTTCTCGGAGTGGTGACCAAGCAGTTCTTCACTGTGGTGGAGCGGGAAGGCTGCCAGGCTCCATTCTTGTTTCTGTAGCATTCCGAGTGTTCACGTGTTTCTCTTTTCCCCTTTTCTGCCCCAGTTTCACCAGAAGATTTCTGTGAACGTCTGTACTTGTGAGATAAATGTTTAACAAATAATCACGACATGGAATTGATGGACCTCATATTGTTCTGGATCCTCTTCTCGTCAAGACTTAGCATCCTCCACGTGCATCTAAACATTTTTGCCTATTCGGAATTTTGTAATTTTTTTTTACACTGAATGAATTAAAATAGATACACTTGCAGATGTGTAAATTACTTGTATGCAAATTTCTTCTGCTTGTTTCTCTATAATCTGCGGTAAGACTGAGCAAGTTGTTTCAATGATGTTACGGATTGATATTAGGAAGTTCCTCGTTTCGAATCCTGCAATATCGGCCGGATCAAGAAAACAACCGAGTCGTTTCAAGTCTTCCTTATTCTCTGCAAGCTAGTGACTCTATGGTACAGTACACTTAAACTGGCCCCGACCGTCTCACTCCCATTTTTTCCCATGTGTTCCGGATGTTGCAAAACCACTCACGTCACTCGATGCTAAATATCTTGCATTGTTGGTGCTGTGCCCGACTTGAGTTCCATCCAGCTCTTGGTGCATTCTTTGGCAGCAGGGATACATGATATTTATGAATGTCGTCAGTGTCACGCTTTTGGTTCAGAAGCCTGTGTATCATATTTTTAAATGATGTACCACTCTGCGCCTTTTTCGTGCTGTACAAAGGAATATTTATATTTTTGTGCTGGGGTGGGTCTATGTCTGTCCGGGACTGCGGGCCCTAATGTGTCTATTATCCTTCCCTCGGATGATTGACACTTGGGTATGAAGTATTAGTGTAGTGACTTTTACAGGGTCGAACAAAAATCGTAGAAGAAGAACTACGCTATTGTCATTTGATCCACTATAAGTCGCTCATGAACTGTTGTGGTATAGCATATAACCCAGACCTGCACGGAAATGTGCGTTAACTTCTTGGTCCCTAAGAAGAGGAAATATAATTTCTTTGGAATGGGGTAGAATGGAAAAGAAAATTTCATCTTACAACAGAAAAAGGAGAAGTACATTTTTTGTTCTGTTCAACGCATGATTCTCATTTCCTACTTTTGTTAATAATACAACGAACTGAAGGTAACAAGAAAGTAAACGGAATTATTAAAATTATTTAGCTAAAATTTCGTATCGGAAACGAAGAATTATATTTCAGAATATTAGGAAGAGCTGAACCTCGCGGTTTGGTAATATAAGTTTGGTTATTGCAAGAAATGGGAAACAGAAAGTCTAGGACGTTACCGATGACGTTTCTACGAATTTTCAAGAGTAACACAAGACTGTACTTTCAGTGTCAAGGAAATATTAAATACATTTCCAAAATTGTTACAAGTGTTGACTACAACACACATACAGAATAAAAAAAAAAAGAGAATGATAAACAAGCCTGGAATGCTAATAGTGAGGCGATTCTGAAGTAGGAGTGTTTTTGAGAACACTAATTGAAAGTTAATCCTGTGTAGTTTATGAAAGATAAAAAGAAATAATTTTTATTCTAGTGCAATATTTGTAGTGATTCTTGTTAAAGTAGATGTTCTATTTGGGTGAAATTTAGCAACAATGATCTGTGCTTCAACCAATGTTATCCTTTTTGAAAATACGTTTTTCGAAATTGTAGTAATCTTCGCAGATTTGTTCCGTCGCGGATTCTGTCAGATGCCCGATATTATGTTACCTCAAAATATACAGTAACAGCCCAACATGGATCTTCCCTTTTGCCTGTCCACTAACCTAACCCGCAACGTAATCGGCAGCAACGTATGTGCCATCCCGTCCTATACCGTCTTCATGAGTATTGGTCTGTCCGTCTTTCCCTTCATAACCTACATTTCATCTGCCGCGTTCAGTGTAGTCATACACTAACTTGGAAGTACCTGAATCTTTCATATACTAACTTCCAAACGCCTGCTTCGTTCATTCTTTGTAAATGTTGTGTCCACTGGCACCTATAATTCACAATAATTTAATTTAAAATGTATATATTTATTTCCCCATTTCTTCCCTTGTAGGCGCGTTGGAAAAATTGCGAAAAGCGACTATTAGATTTGTTATGTCTTTTTGTTGGTATCTCCGTCCGTCCGTCCGTCCGTCCGTCCGTGCGCTAGGAACAACTCGGCCCTTTCTGAACGGATTTTCATAAAATTTTATATTTGAGATTTTTTCGAAAAAAATTGCGTTTCGTTGAAATCTGACAAGAACAACGGATATCGTACATGAAGGCCAATTTACATTTTGACCATATCTCGCTCATTTTTTCTTAGAATGTGAAATGTTTTAAAAAATAGATGTAGAAAAATAAAAAACATTTTATTGTCAATAACTTTTTTTGCGAAATTAGTGCCCTTTATGAGATAGTGTGGAAGAAATATTGTACAGCCGGACAGGCCACAGATGACATGGCGCATGCGCATTGCGTGCTGGATACCTAAGGCTACAAACATTCAGCACATGCAATGCATATTTCTTTTTCCACTGCAAAAATGATTAAACCCACGCGACTGAATGTTACACGTACATTGCCTGTATTTTTTAATGGCAGGCTTATCTTACAACAGACTTCAAAAGTTTTATTTCTCCTCCCTTTTTTTATTTAGATAAACACTGTATATCTTCGGGGACCGCGGTAGCACAGTGGTTAAGGTACTGTGCTACAAATCGGAAGGTCGTTGGCTCGATCCCAGCTTGCGTCAGTTGATTTTTCATTCACATAAAACCCTTCCGATCGCACTATGGCCCTGAGGTCGACTCAGCCTCTAACAGAAATGAGTACCAGGAGTATTTCCTGGGGGTAAAAAGCGGCTGGTGCGTAAGGCTGACAACCTTACCACCATCCTGTGCCGTTGTCACGTAATCTGGGAGCCTTAACTTCCTGGAACCCTCTGGGCCTGTCCAGGCCTGTAATGGGACTGCTTTACCTTTTTTTACCTGTATATCTTCTTCTTTGTGGAATTTAAAAGTTTTATTTTTCATGTGACAAAATATAAACACAAGGGAACACAATACCTACGTCATGAAAAATTAAATCTGGCGTATCCTGAAGCAAAGTAATGAGTCTATGCAACTTATTCATGTTCGTTTCAGCAATCAGGGAGAGGTGAGTCGAAAGTGAGGTACTCGTTATTGGAATGCTACTGTACCGGTGGAGATGGCTGGTGCGTTCACTTCCGGTCACATTTCTCTTTAATGACCGCAGGATGATATTGTTTCGAGGCAATTCTGTACCACCTTTTTCCGAATGGATGAACACCAAAGGTGGAAATGCTGGCACGTTTATTGGTCCATGCCTGTTCAACATGTGAACGCTGTGTAATATTTACCATTGCAGAGGGTCCGCAGCGGAAGCCAGGTGTGCTTCTGTGTGTAATTGATCTGACGATGCAGTCACTATCCCAGTCTGCACACCGAAGGGCCGTCGTGCATCGAGACATTTTCTGGGAGACACTGAGGAAACTCACGAACACATCAGTTAGGGTTGACGCGGTCGAGGTTCGAACTGCTTTCATCCTACATCAAATTCAGGAGATGCACATTTTAATCTGACTCGTTCTGTAGAATTATTTATAAAGGTAAAACTTTGACATGCTTAAATGTTTAGAAGCATTTTGCAAAATGAGAAGTCTACGTGCAGTGCAGCAATTTGGTGTCAGCTGTGGCAACGTACGGAGTTGACACACATTGGTCATGATATTCTTTCTCATTCATCAGGGTCTGGCGTGCCGAGTGACACGGATTGGCCGATACAAGGTAATCCTATAGTCGTGGCTACTCAGAATTTCTCTGGTGCTATGAAACCCTAACGTGGGAATACATTTTTCTGCCAACTTGATTTTTATCGTTGCACTGAATAAATAAAGACAATAACCTTCAGAGCACTATCTCTTATAGTGTACTGACGAATTCCATTACACCCACGACATGCGTTCAATCCACTATGTTGTTACCTTCAGGACAATATACCTTGACAAGTTGCGTGCAGTTACAGAATCAAAGCAATGTGTCTGTCTACTGATACTTTAACGTTCTGTACAGTGACTGGTATGGACAAAAAGTAAAAATAATGAAGTGTTGTTGTTGTTGTTGTTTCTTCTGTTATTACGTCTATGTAAGTATATCAAAACCACCGGTGTGTGAGATTGTTACGTCTCTTTCGGACACGCCGGTGTGTGAGATTGTTGTGAAGTCCATTACGGACGTGCAGATGTATGAGATTTATATGATCCTCCTTTTGAACATGCCGGAATGCGAGATTGTTACGGTGTTTCTTTAGTACATGCCAGTATATGAGACTGTTATGGACATGGCGGCTTAAGGTTGTAATGGTGCTGGTCTAGGACATGGCGCTTTGTGAGATTATGATATCCCTTTTGGATATGGTGTTACGTGAGAGTGTGCTTTTGTCCATTTCTGATATGTCCGTTTATATCTCCAGATTAAGTGTGTCGCAGTGTAGATGGTGCTGTAATATTTGATTGTGTATATGTAAGTGGTTCCAGCAGTTTTGTAACAGATTCTGTATTGTTGCACTGCACGATTGCGTGTTAACAACACGTACACGTCTACACGTTAGTGCGTCACGTGGTTTCCATATTCGGTCTAATGTATGGATTAGCTTGAAGCTGCCTACGGAATGGATCCTTCGAAATACCCACTGATGATTAGCCACCTTGAATGAAGCATTGCTCACACAGGACTTCAAATGATTTGGTCAGTGTATGGTCATTGAGATCTTTGTTCTTGTGGAATCTTAAAGCAGGGTAGATGTTTTAGTTACTGACGTTTCGGGACAACCTATCGGTCCCATCTTCAAGGGTCAAGCAGTCCGAGAATAATTGTCATTGTTATGTAGGATGTTATGTGTTTCGGGCCACTATGCCTCTCAAGAAGGTCACTCTCTCAACATGGCCTACATAATTTTTGTTTGTCATAAATAGGATAATGTGTATCTAATGTTCTTATTGGATCGTGGACGCAAAACCAATTTTTGAAGCGCAGTTTACAGTCTAACAAACTGACAAGACGTTTGACATTTTCCATTTCAGTTTTTAAGTGTAAGGTCTCAATTGACATTATCACTGTGTGGGGGGGGGGATTAATGATACTTTGTGACACTTTGTTCTGGAAAATCTGGAGTCCCCGTGGCTTTCGAGGAATCGAGACTTAAATGTGATTGTAAAATATCCTGCTTGGCGTCGGAGAATAAATCCATCTTTTCTTGCTGGAGAACTGCAAATTTGTCATTTAGCTCCAAGAGAGGAACTGTGATAAAGTGATTTGTTAGCTGTTTAGTGATTCTGTACGTGCCTTGCATGTTACTTGCGTCTAGGCCTTGAAGAGTTTCGTGCCAGATGTTACAACTTCGTTTGTGTGTCTGCGTGGGTTTTTGTTGAGGCGCGTTGGTACGGGGTCTTAAAACGATGTTTATTGTGAGCTATAATTTGCCTAGTCTATTACGCTCTTGGTTTAGGGGGCGTACCGAAGGCGCTATTTTAGTGGATATGAAATTTTAAGCTCTAAATGGTATTGCTTTTTTACTAGCTGTACAGAACTTGGCGGTAAGGTTTGTAACTGCTTCATCAGTATCAGAGTTGAGCATGGAAAACTGACATATTAAACTATAAAAAACTGCGACCTACCGCAAGAGGAAAATAATCTGTGTCCATACAAGGATCAGCAGGTTAATTGATGTCTGTTTTTATAATTACATAAAACCTAAATTTACTGTGTTGTTCAGTGTTCGCTAATTTTGCATGTTACAGTTTCATTGTAATCTAATATTGTGATGTGGGATTCCACAAAAAACAAACAAAACTTTTAATGTAATATTATGAGGTGCATTTTAACTACAGTGTAAGTCTGTATTTAGCCTGATGTTGGATTATGTAATCCGCAACATGTAGCAACTTTCTAAGAATATATAATTGTGTTGGACTGATGATATGTGGTGTTTTGATTGTTTCAAAGACACATCGGTATAAATTCTACTAAATAAGAATGTCTCAATTTACAGATGGTGGTGCACATAATTACCACTTTAATTTTGCATCATCTTAGCCATTCTTGGGGCATTTATTTGTACTCCCTACCGCCTTTGTAATTCTGCAGCAATTGGCGCGACCTCTGTAGCAGTTTCTTTATTGAATATACAGAACAAGGTTACACATTGTCTGTGACGTGTCATAACTGGCCAGCATCCGCATTTCTTCCTGTTTGATTGACCTACTGCACTCAGAACAGTATGTGCAGCTGCGAACGTGTTCCGGTCTTTTAAACGCCTGCAGGGTACAGTTCATGCAGCCCACCGTACAGATCTGTTTGTTTGGTTGCATCATCACGGCGTCTCCACGCAATCTGCTGAGTTGTGCTGCAAGCCTGTGTTAACGAAGTAATGTTCTTGTCCAACAGATGGCGTCCTGACAATGATTCTTAGAGAGCAGTGAAGAATGCGGCACGTGCGAAAAGGAGGACATTTTTGAAAGCTACTTCGCAAGCAGAATCAGAGTACAATTTTGGAAAAAATGCACGGAGAACTAGAAAAGGTAAGAAAGTTATTTGCTGCCAATTATACAGAGTGGTGCAAACTCACTTGGCACTACAGGCAAGTGCCACGTACGGTGATACGAGCGACCTTTGTGCCATTCTGTATATCTGTATATCTGTAGCGTGAAACACGTTGACTGTTCATTTCATATTTACAGTAACATATAAAGGTGAAATATACATAATGAAGGAAGTTTAAAACGTTACACTACTCATTCAGTCTTAACCATAATGTTTACTTAACATTCTGCCTATTGTCCAGTTACACGTCAAGCAGGCACTGAGGGGGGAAGTATAGGTAGGCTTGTAACTACCCATACGGGACCCCTGTATATGCCTCCTATGTTATGTAATATACCCTTATTTTGAACTCACTGGTCAGTAAGTACTGCGGCATTTGCAGCACGACTAGTAAGTGCTGGCTAGTGTTCGTTCCGGAATCTTTTATCTTCCCTCTTGCTACGTAAGAGTGTTAAGTTTAAAATAAATGAAATTTCTGTCATAACTGTTCTTTACAGGGTGAGAAACCTGATCTCTCACAGTACGGGAAATCATATTCGTTGGTTACAAACACAGGTTCAGTCTAAATACAGCTCTTCCTTTATTTTAAATTGATAGGCTTTATCTTATGTTTATTGGACCGTGCATTCAACTGCTAAGCTATACGTTCCGATCATATACGCTGATCATCATTAGGCTTCCTATGAAAACACTATGTGAAAAGTAAAAAGTGCCTATTACCTTATACGCTGGCATTATGAGGTGTCTTAATCTACAGTTTTTATGTATCCTGCGTTTTCTTTTAAAATATTATTGCTGTGATACAATGCCGATGACGGTTGTCAAAGGGCATTTATAGGCTTAAGAGTGTCAGAGAACAGGGAGCTGAGAAGATATCTGAGCCTTCTGATGAGAAGAGGAAGTAAGAGTACACTGGAAATCTGTGCATACCGAGGAACTTCATGATTTGTAGCTGGTCAGTAAGATATACCACCACAGGAAACAATCCTGAGCCAACTGCATCCTATTCTATTCGCACATGTGTTCCAGACGTAAGAGTAACGTGAATATGCCCACGTGCTTAAGCATTAATCACTCAGATTTGCTGCAGTCGTGGAAGTTACGATCCACATAGACGAAAATTTGCAATCGTCCTTACGGTCTGGCCATTTTAATGCTGGGTTCATAGACTTAGGTGTACGTTGCTTTAGAACTTCTTTTATATAACAGCTGTAGATAGCTCTGTTTTAATTAAACAAGGACTTCGGGTTCGATGTTTAGTCCTTACTTTCCTACTTCAGACTTCAAGTCTTTTCAAATTACTTACTGTTAATGTCTTGTTTAGATAATATAATTGATAAGCCACTGCTAAAATTACATTTAGTTTATTGACCAGCGCGCTAGACTCCTTCGCGTTTGGGCAAAAGTTAATTCCGCCGGCGCCAATTTCTTTCCCGCAATTTGAAAACTTGTATTATTATTATTATTATTATTATTCTAATGGCAGGTACATTGATTATTTATCATTGACCTATGCGACCAATAAAAATAAAATCTTAAAATCACACTGGTTAGGTCGTTATGCCAGGGTTGTAGATCACTTAGCCGCTAAGGACGTTGCCCAGTGTGCACCACTTGGAGGTGGATATATTTTGTACCCCATTATTATTATTATTATTATTATTATTGCTGTTGGAATTTAACCGAACATTTTTTCTTCATAACATTTTAACGTTTATAACCTGCAAGCATGTTCTATTATTATTGTTGTTGTTGTTGGAATTTAAGCGAAGAATTTTTAATGACATTTAATGTATACAACCTAAAAAAATTGACACTATGTCCTCGTTTCTAATTCTTGAGCCGTAAAAATTCTGTATGAGACATGTTTATGAACTCTCTGGTAACAAATTTAAAAGGGGCTGCCATAATACTTCAGCAATCAAACTCAGTCCTACATAAGGCATAGCACCTAAATGTCGCCCACTACAAAACAATGAAAACTTGAATATTCTGAACAGTCCCTGCATGATGGTCAGTAGCATTTCTTGAAGTCGTGTGTTGAAACAGTTTCAGATTTGTGGTTTTCTTATGAAATTTGCTTTTATAGTAGTACCATTTACTGAAAACTTTACACATACTCGGAGTTTCATGGTTCCACGAAATATTTTACGATTTACCGGACAGATTGAAAGCGTCTACGCACGCTGAAACCATCAGACACTGTGCCGAGGTTTGCAGTAATAAATTATCAAAAGAATAACTTTAATTATTTCACTTACTCCACTGTTACATGCAGGACGCAAGTCCCGGAAATTCTAGTGTCTGTGTACCTCAGTTTGCCCGATTACAGACTGCTGCATGCTATGGTCTGCAGCTACCAGAACCGACACATCAAAACTAATATGAATGATGAAGATAATTGGCTTTTTAATTGCTAATTAACTAATTATATCTCCTGTGGAATGGGGATATTATTAACATCTCTGCGCATGTGTATCAAAGGTAAAAGTTCTGTTTATTGCTCAGAACTTCTCACTATAATGGCAGGACAATGCCTCATTGAGGATCGGATCGAAACCACAGCGCCATGGGTTATGAATGCCGTTATTTTTCTTGTCACCTTGCAGTCTCACTTAAATATCCTTCGATGGGCGCTCTTTAAATATTTTGTGGTAAATATCCGTAAGTTGTTCTTTGGGTAATTTATGATTGATATTTTTGCTGTGAGATTCATCTATTGCCTTAGGCGTTTTGGACGTTGGCTTCTAACCTTGGAGCGTCAGGTACATACAGTCTTTGGATCACGTCTAATGAGATCCGTTTCCGAAGAAATGGTGAGGATATAGTTCTCCCCTCCTAATCTTAAATCCTTCATTCCTCTAAATCACCTGAGACATGCGCTATTTCTGATCAGGCAGCACAGTGGGTAAGTTGAAGGCTTCATATTTGGTCCTGCGCTTGGCTGTTCGTAGAGAAGAGATGCGGAGTATATTAGTTAGATAGTTAACAAATACGTTTGTTCTAAAACCACTAATATCAAAGTAATGAAACACAATCTGAACAATGTATGTTAACCTGCTGTTATCTGGACCTGTTGTCCTGAGGTTTATTTTAAAATTGTCATCTTATTTCCTTTCCTAGCTTTAGAATTGTCACTTTGTAAAAGATTTTATCACCAAATTTCTACACTCCTTTAGTGTTTGTAACAATCTTAATATGAATGTATGTAATAAATTTACTCAACAATGTGAACATGTCCAGATAAGTAGGAAAGATCGGTGTAACAATTCAAAATTACGTTCACGAAGAAATTAATAGCAGACTAATTTAGGGAATGCTTGCTAGCATTCGGTGTAGAATTTTTATGGTCCTATTTCTTGTCTAAAAAAAATTAAAATTAAACGGTTCTTTTACAATGATTTGCCTCTTTTTTATAGGTGCCCGGCTTCATTTTTTATCCTACGGGAAGAACGAATATTGAATACGTAGGTTTTGTATCATACCAGTACACATCGTGTACGGTAAGACGGTATATTTTTTTATGTAGAACAGAACACGGCATGATAATTAACTAACTAACTAACTCCGTGGCCTTAGTCCGCACGCGAACTACACCGACAGAGCGGCCGCCGCCGGTAGGCGAAGTTAGTGCCAACTTTTGCGGATAGAGGGGTGTCACGTGGTCAGCGCAACGGGTCCCCACAGCCGTTAATCTCTGTTTTCTAGACCTGGA
>Ga0136643_10004768_pt1 | contig 18877 bp, 10 predicted proteins | sample TergutLab28metaG_FD_96883 | JGI IMG/M metagenome (GOLD analysis project Ga0136643, IMG submission 96883) | Labiotermes labralis P1 segment gut microbial communities from Petit-Saut dam, French Guiana - Lab288 P1 (version 3) (version 3) | ecosystem: Host-associated > Arthropoda: Insects >...
ACCACGTGACACCCCTCTATCCGCAAAAGTTGGCACTAACTTCGCCGACCGGCGGCGGCCGCTCTGTCGGTATAGTTCGCGTGCGGACTAAGGCCACGGAGTTTTTTTTTATCCATCTTTAGTTGGGGACCGCGGTAGCACAGTGGTTAAGGTGCTGTGCCACAGATCGGAAGGTCGCTGGTTCGATCCCAGATGGTGTCACTGGAATTTTTCATAGGCATAATCCCTCCGATCGCACTATGGCCCTGGAGTCGACTCAGTCTCTAACAGAAATGAGTACCAGGAGCATTTCTTGGGGGTAAAGGCGGCCGGTACGTAAGGCTGAAAACCTACCACCATCCTGTGCCGTTGTCATGTAATCTGGGAACCTTAACTTTCCGGAACCCTCTGGGCCACTCCAGGCCTGTAACAGGACTGTTTTACCTTTAGCTTTTATAATCTGTAGTTACGTAAATACACACCGCTGGACCTATGTATGAATTCACATTCAAAACCGTCCTTGCGTAGAGGTATACTGGTAACTACAGTGTAATAGCGTCGTGCGTGGGATTGTTTATAGCCTATGTAAGAGGTAACGTGGTCCCTGCCCACGCCATAAAGGCGCAGAGGGAGGAAAGAGGCACCAGTCCACTCGTTCTTAACCTAGGTGAGTGGTCAACTTCACGCATCCATCGCTTTACGTCCGGTTACAATTGGACAAGAGGACGGGAGCGATCCAGAGCCTTTTCTGATGGTTTGGAGCAGAGAAAAATTTCTTGCTCTTGCCGAGATTTAATCCCGTTTCCTCCAGCCCTTAGCCTGGTCTTTATACCAATTACGCTATTCCGGTTCCTGGCTCCGTTTGCTATTTATATTTCTAAAATAGTGTCTGCAGAAAACCTTCATGCATAAACTCTATATAATATTCAAATTTAGAAGGTGAATTTTGTTCCGAATGTAGTCATGGCGCAAGTGCTGGCGCGCGCCTGTTTGTAAGCTTTAAACAACTCTGCAAATAGATAACTCTAAATGTACTAGTAATTGTTGTGCTAGAAAAAGGCTGTATTACCGGGCCAGTGACTTCATTTCCTTACTAATATTCGTTTGGCCCACAGCGATTTACAAACGAGTTTGCACGAAAATGGATAGGGGCTTACTTCTGATTCATAGAGTTAGCACTAGTCACAGTCAAGCCTAATCTATATAAAAAATGGATCAGAACCTTAGGTAGAGAACACCTCACCAGTTAGACCAAAAGGGACATCCACCTTTATCGATGTGAAGTTGTAAATGGTAAACTACTCACTATGTCTCCAATTCGTACAAACAGACATGTGTGCTGGTGTAAGTGCGTGCGTTGGTACGTGTGTGTGTGTGTGTGTGTAAATCGCATGTAGAGGGAAAGGTTTAATGCTAAATAATTGTTTTCTGTTCACTCACATAAGACTTAATTTTAGTGTTACAGAGGTGGCTTGAATTTTCGGCCGGCCTCGACCTATAGGCATGCATTCATTTATAGAGTTTCCACCAATTGCACAGCATTCCTTATCTCCTATTTTATTTTAAAAATAATAAATTTGAACACAAAAATATAACTGGCTATAAATCAAATTCTTTGTATCTAAACATCAATTTCAGCTTAGAAAATATTAAGTTACGTGAAATTTGGTTTTCTTAGAGCTGTGTTTGTGACTTAAGTCTTCTGCGATAGAAAGTCGGGTCATTCAGTAAACAGTTCAAACTGTCGTAGTAACTGGCTGTCTCTGTCTTAACTGGACTGCTTAGACCTTTACATGGGGGACAACGAGCTCTATTGAAACGTCGGCAAACTCTACCACTCAACAAAACGTTTCATCCCAAAAAGCTGGGACCGCAATTACGTTACACGTAATGTAAATCTACACACACAGAGAATATAATTTGAATTTATGTGCTCCCAATTTTAATATATTGCAGCTGGCAGGTTTTAAAGTTTTGATGAAGGGCTTACGCTCATCCCCGTTCCGTATCAGTAAATAACATTATACAGTTCTATCATCACATAATGAAAAGGCCCAGTAATAAATGGACCTCCATATGGGCCTACTTGGCGATTTTTGTAACGGATATCATTACATCGTTTAAAGTTCGGATCCCCCCTCCATCTCCCCTCGCTCCCACCCCTCTCTCAATATCGATTTCCTGTAAGCAGAATATGGCCGTTGTGTAAATCTAGTCCTTAGCGTCGATATGACTTAAAATTTTTGAAACAAACTTTAGAGATATTTTCGTTACACGTTTTGGTTTCCTACTGTAAGAAGTCAGCTGCCTGCGCGCGCGCGGGTGTCTGAAATCCCTCGTCGGTAATTGTCTAGGGGTTGCAGCAAATTAAAGAGGGATGACCGAGGGCGTGATGTGTACAGTTGGAACGTATTCCGAACACAAATTGGTCTAGAATAGTCTCCAGCTTCGAACGCAATGAAACCACAACTCAGATCAAGTAAGCATTCATGAAGGGAAGCTGGAGATTTGAAATACGAAAATTACACTCCTTTGAGAATGAACGAAGTGAATTTAAACCACGCAGCTAAGTATTACTTTGAGGAATGTGACAGAACGTTCTAGTTCCAAATTACATATCTCACACTTTATGTGCGTAAGTATTACCTCAGTGTGTAAAATTACCTTAGACCCCTACCCACAACAAACTAACTTATTCATGAAAATCTCAAATATATCTTTATTTCCGGATTACTTTTCAGTCCCGCTGACGTTTATCTATCATCCTTTATTCAAACGCTGCCAATCAACTCAGATCCCTCTCTTTCTACATTTATCAGATATTTATTTTAAGATAAAGAGGGCAAAGCTTTAACTATGTACTGGTTTCACCTTTAGGGTATAACTTCAACTTTTACTCTTTTCTTCTTTCGTTTTATTTATGATGTTGAGAAGTATTAATTTGACCTTCTATATAAAATATGATACATTTTGCTGGATCCTGGACAGAGATAAATCTAAATTTAAAAAAAATCGAAGTGTCTCACAGAACGTGATGAAGGAGACGAAGCCTCATACACGCTTGTCGAAACACACTACCTCACGTAACACAACACTTTTCTTGTCACAAATTTGTGAAAAGTGTGTTACTTGAATTTAGTGACATGAAGTTTTCGGGAAGTAATCGGATGTTTCCAAAAGTCAGTTTATTCAGAACACAAGCACTCAGTCGTATGAGAAGAATGAAAATAAATAGCAGATCATTTCGTGGTTAGATATGCTTTTGTCAACTTCTGAATTATGGTTATGCTCCATACAGTAAATGAATGTTATCATTATTAAATTTCAGAATATGGAGAAATTTCCACTTGTTTCAAGATCTAACCAAAAATTCATTGCAATTTTAATTCCGTCCAACGTTTATTAAAAAATTTCACATTAACATGTATATAAGCTATAACGTTTTCCATAATAAAACCAGTGACAAGGGATATTAGGGAAGTGGAAGGTAAAATCTTCACTGTCTATTTCACATTGCTCTTAAACATTGCTCTTTGTCTACTTTCAAAATTATATCCAGCCTGTACAAGTCAGCTCACTCTCTGAAAAATTATTCCCCTTTGATATGGACATTGAAGACAAATTAAGTAGAATAAAACCCGGAGATATTATTGTTCCTATTCGCCTATCAAAGCCGGCTAATATTTAGAACATTTAAATGGTTTTTCATGTAGTCAGTATGTATATAGAATTAAATTGTGTGGTGACTATCTATTACGAGGGAAAGACATCGTAGCTATTTTAGAGTACCCGCAAAGTGAGAGATTTTGGGAGAAAGTGGAGAAACCTAGAGACTTAAAAGTTATATTTCTGCTTCCGGCAATTCAAACGGTATGAAACAGTGGAGGTACTGGTACCTGTATCGAGACTGAAAGTTTAAATATGTATCCAGTAGTGCAAAATCCGGAGAACTGACCAAATAAGAGAACCCAAAATTCCAAGTACATTAGTAAACTGCATAACGACCAAGAAAGAGTAATTACAAAGCATTAAGTGAGCTAGCAGGATTAAAACTGGGATTGTGCACCTAGGTTATTGCGTTACGTAATAAATCTGATGGAACATTTTCGTAGTTGTAATCCCGCATACAAATCGCCAGGTGTTATAACTTACACGTGTGATAATCCTGCAATGTAGCGAGGCTAATAATCCCGCATGGCCATTAACGATATCCATGCAGTAACAGGAACAAGTGCACCACATCGCGTTGATAATTGCAACTCTTTGTTGTAAAAAATTGTTTTGAATTTGTACCGCTGCCTGGTAATTGTTAGGTAATGCTTACTGTCCCATGAAAAGAACTGAAAGAGGCATTATTACGTGTCCAGATAGGTTCAAAACTGAGAAGCGTTATAGTGAAAGCGCAAACATTCTGTATAAATGTGATAGTCTGCTGCAGATATATCAGTTTTACAGCTGTTCTAATGTAAATGGGATGTGAGGCTGCTGTGTTTCTTTGTTCGATAATGAATTACAACTAGAAAGTAATTCAATTAATGAAATTTTCTGTCACAGGGACAGGCTGCCAACAATCTACGCACAGCTTAGAGGCAGCACAACTCTAGTCTGTCATTATGATACCTGATGTCCCGGATTTGGCTTTAAGGAGAAAATCTTCGGTTTGTTGTACCTGTTACGAGCGTTTGGAGTTGTTGCATAAAATAGGAGCATAATGAGGTGTTAAAAGTTTTCAGGTCAACACGTTTGTTCGCTAAGTTTTACAAAATTAGTCGAAGAAATTTTGCCTGATCTGAAATATAAATAGATATTTCTTATCTGGACATTAACAACTTTTATTTTAAATGAGGCTCGATCCTAAATGCTTAATACTTTCGAGAAACTGCTCATTGTGCATGGGAACGGCGTCAAACGTAAACCAAGAGTCATATTTAATGTCTAAACCTTTTATTCAGAGTATTTAACGAAGTGGCAAGTGTATTAGAATGGTAACCTATATCTGACTTCTACTGTCGGGCAATGTACAACGTGAGTGGTTCGGTAAGAGCAGATTTACACATACACTAATACACTGAAATACTATCAGGGTGACGAAATAAACCGGAGATAGGTAGACGAAGGTTGTGAAACCTGTGGGAGAGTTACGATAAATTCAAACAGACTGTGTTGGAAAACCTGACATTCAGACACAGCAGGAAATGTGGAAGGATAATATTGAATTCATATTAAATAAATACGAAGAAAGTTTGTGGAGTGAATTCATTGGGCTAAGAACAGGGACGAAAAGTGTGATGCTAGCAGCATGACAACGAGCTTCCTAATTCCAAATAAAGTGCGAGGAATTTCTTGATTACCTGAGGAACTTATAGGGTCTCAAGGAGGACACTGTTTCCTGGGGCTACAGTAGATAGCAATAAATGAACATGAAGGCAATTAATTACATGCACAAAATCGCAAAGCATGCATTTGGAAAATATAAATCTACGCACATTGGATTCATACATCTCCTTTATTTCGTGTAAATGGGGGTAGCATTGCTTTTGTTGCTCCCCTGATAGGATTATATACCCAAAGTAAGGAACAGTTGCCCATAAGTCGTGCATTCAAATTCAGTAAAGGAAAGCCATGCTGCATGCTTACTATAAGAGTTTTAGATAACAAATGAAGGGGTCGCTAAACCCTCAAACTAAAAGTAGGACCGGAGATTATGACAGAAATGGAAATGAATTCCTGAATAGTCTGGAACCAAAAGAAATTCGTTGAAACCAAATTTTTATGTTTGCAAAGCTTACAGCAACTTTTCTCCCGTTCTGAAGTCATAGTTAGTCGCAGAGATATGTGGCAGATGAATTTATCTGGTATCATACTGAAAAGAAGTCCAGTGACAGGTAACACATTGGGAATATCATTAAGGAAATTTAAGGAAAATACTTCTTTAGCAGACGTGCCATTTTCACGTTGTCTTAGCACTTCTCAAGACGTTCGTGAGAACGTAATGGCTAAAATATCTGTTATTGTCCTACAAAGTCATTGTTGCATCCTGTCTTTGAAGCTGGAATACACAGAAGTGCCACGCTTGCCAAACTGAAGCAGTAAAACTTTGAATTTATATACTACACCTAATACAACACAGTAGAGCAAGTGATTCCGATCGGAAACTGGAAGTGTGTGAATATTGTCATGATAACTTGGAACAACATTAAAATTCCTGACATGCGCACTACTTTCAGATAATGTAAATCTTTAGAAAACAAAACATCATACATCCTACTGTTTGAAACATTAATCCAGTCTGGTTTTGTCTGAAGCAAACGGCAACAAATTGAGAAGACAATAGTATTATATTGCGTTTGGGATAGAGAAGTCATTGGTCCTTTCCGTTTTCTTGATATTACAGGAAACTTTACTTGCATATGTTATGACATCTTGCAAGAAAAATTTCTGCCACATTTTGCTGGATGAAATATCTGCAGCACGGTAAATTTCTAGAAGTGGACCAGTAAAATGACAGTCAATGTCACAGTTTAAGATCTACTAGACGACTTTTTCTGGGATACGAGAAGTCACAAAATCACAGTATCAAAATTGCCTGTAAAACTCATCGCCAACATCGGATTGAAGAAGTCTTTTATTTTATTACACATTACTTTCCGCTAAAATTTTCAAAACAAAGACTAGTTTTGCCTACAAATATGGCTCGGGAGACATAATCGACATGCCAAGAAAATGTATCAATAATTTCGAAATTATGAAATTTCCCTCTGTGGATTCTGATTTGTCGTACACATTATATGTAACATTTTTACTGTGGCACTGATGGGAATTTATGTGTTAGACTGGGCCAAACTCCGTGAAAAATTTCTGCACCTGTTAATGACGGTGTTATGATAAGGTGTTTCCTTCAGGGAAAAGTAACAGGCGATTGGGTGTGTGGTATACTGTCTACAGCGTTTCTAATACTTAAACACGAGTGTTTTCCAGTTATAAATATTCCAAATGAGAAGCCCGAAAATAAAAATAGAGCCTACTGGAAATTAAACTCTATTAATGTTCTAATAAAATATTAATAAAATAATAACTGTAGAAATGTAATTCAATTTGCTCCGCACTGAAAATCCTAGTTGTCTTCACTTTCAAATATTAATTTATATATTAATTTTTAAATTACAGCTCATCTGACAGCCGTAGCTCAAGAATTATTCAATGCCGTCACTTAAAAAATGAAAATTAAATGACTATTTAATTACACACACCAACACATGCATATATATATATATATATATATAATTTAAGAAGTCTAAGATTTAAATTAAAACATTTAAATTATAAATTTTAGACTTCTTAAATAATATATATATGTGCATGTGTTGGTGCGTGTAACTAAAGAATCTACAGAAATCACGGTAAAACGATAAAATTATTAAATGACTAATTCATGGCCAGTTAGAACAGATTTGTTCACATAGATTTCTGTATTTTTTTAAAATCCTAACATCTGTAAATCCTTCTTAGCTTTCGGTTCACAGTACAACCTTCACAACAATCTCGCTGTCGGCGTTTGGTCGGCGGTAAAGACTTCCCATGACTAACTTAAGGTGTAGTGTTTCACAACCTTGTTCCATGGGGAAGCCCGTAAAATAAATTTTCAGTTTCCTACGAACCGCTACCTAAGCAAATGTTCGTAGGCCGCAAAACTTAGAAGTAAGATAGTAGCGCACAAACATAACCCATTATTACAATAAAACCAACGAGATGCACTGATTTCTCAAATTTATGTTTGGAATAGAACTCTAGATGTTTCGGACAGGTTTTCTGTCATGATGGAATTCCATCCTGATTCCGCTAGCAAGCAGTCAACATAAGCTGTATGATATATACCTATTGCTGTGTATACAGTGCTAGACCCCTGATGATGGACAGAATACCTGTCCGAAACATGTAGAGTTCTATTCCAAAAATAAATTTGAGAAATTTGTGCATCTCGTTGGTTTTATTATAAAATATATTACGATGCACGTCCCCTGAATGTCGAAACATAAGCCACTTACTGCCAATTGCAGGAAAAAAATTCCAGCGATATTTCAAGGGATGTTCTGCGGAACCCTGCTTGGGAAAAACTGTTTTAACGATTTAAATTTGCTTGTGTTTATTAACATCAGTTCAAGTAGCAATGCTATACATACTTTCCCTCACCCGTCACAAAACACAGTTGTTGAGACACGAGCCTTTGAAGGTACGCAGATGTATTTATTATTACACAAGGCCAGCTTCCACTCTGCCTTCGTACATTTCCCTCTGTTGTGCACAAGACTGTTCTTAGATTTTACTCCTTTATGCTAAATATTTCCTCAAAATTTTATAGTCCAATATGGTACCTCCAGATGAACGACCTCGTTTCCCCTTCGTCTGTAGTTTCATTTCATTTTGCATGACGTTTACCGATTCTGCATAATTTATTGCTTGCATATTACATTCCTGTTTATGATCCGCCACTTTATTACGATATGTACGTCTATGATGTTTCTATTTGCTGCAAAAGAGGAGGTATAGTTCCTAAACTATTTAAAAAGTAATTATTGCAATTTCGCATTTGCTTTAATTAACCTTTAGACGCCTAACGTCAACTATAGTTGACATACCGCACCGCTAACCTCCAAAGTTGCATTTTATATATTTATTCAACAAATATAGGTACTGCATATTTTAAACATGGTATATACTCTCCGTTTTTTTCTCTTCAAAATGCAGTTTGTTTCATAATTCTAACGTATTTTGTTCCTGTATTATTAACATTTTATATACAGGGTGTTCTAAAATTTAAAAAAATAATTCCGTCGCCAAAAGGTTAAATAATGACGACTGGAATTAAGTTAAATAATCTAGCCACAATAACCCGTCAATTAAGGACATTAACATTTACATTTTTACAGTCTATAAGATAGCACTCTTTTCACCAAAAACCAGGATTTTGACAAAAAATGTGTCTAATCGGGAAAATAAATTTTATTCAAATATGTCGTACGAAATAACTTTTAGTGAATAACGAAAGTAACGCAATTTTGGCTCGTGCTCGAGTGCTGATTAACTTTTATGCCGGCATGATTTATGGCTACAGAGTGCGTTATGTTGGAGTAACTCTGCCATTTGTTCCTACAGTGACAGTAAAGGAAGACAAACTGAAGTAGTCACTTCGAAAATAGCGTACTGTGGGCTCCAAACTGGACCACATTTTGGCAAACTTGACAGCACTTGTAAAAAATTATATAAAACATAATATTGTACTAAATTGGTGATTATTTGAATTATTTGAAGAGTTTATTTTAAATAGTAATATTACACAGTGTGGGACTGGAAAGATATCACGAAGTGTGTCCTATAAGAATTTCCGAACTAGCGATTGCCAATTATTTGCAGTTACTGTGCTCTGCACGGGTTTATAACAAAACTATGAAAAAAAAACCAATAAAACGTTCAGTGAAGCTCGTCGATAGACCTGGTGAGATTGCTGACTGCACATCTATATAAGAAAGTCCAGGAAAAGCTTATGTAGAAGTCGGTTTAATCAACCCATCTGCAGCCTTTGTGATGATGTTAAAAAGGATTTTTTTAAAATAAACTGAATTGTACCGCTCGTCCAGAGCTGTCACTTTACCGAAATATAAACAGATCAGCGATCATTTTAGTGTATCCAACAGTCAGAATAGGAGAGAGATACTGCACAGTAATGGTAAAATTTTATGCTCTAAACACTGCCATCGTAACCATAAACTGAAGACGCCAAACAATTTGAAACTTCTTATTGATATCGAATCAATTTATCAGTTTAATTGCTACTGCATTAAATTATATTGTCTTTACATCATACTTTGCCATCATTGCTACTACATATTGCCTACGTGAATTCACAGTGCAGTGTAAACTCTTCCTGCTGACTAAAAGGATCTCTTTAGACGTCTGCGACAATATTAGCTAATGTTTCTTAGTCAATTATTTATATTTGTTTTTCTCCATCGCTGCAACCTATATGTAGTCCATACATTATTTTAAATTTTTGTCTTGAATTTAAAGTTTTATAAATATTACGGTATGATACTCAGCATTTAAGCGATATTTCTATACGTTACACATACATCTATGTTGAAAAAGTGGTATACTCAAATACCATTACATGCCTACCATCAGGTAACGCTGCTTGTGCCTCCTCACCATGAACACAGGCTCAGTAGGAGAGTGGAAGAAAAGCCGGAACATTTCCAGAAGACCCAGGCAAACGGTCAGTTTGAGGTTTAGCTGATTTTACTCAGAAAATTATCTCCGACATCCACTACATAAGGGGATGGAGGTGGTGGTTGAACATGAGCAGAAAATTCGTTGCTGAATTTGACATCAATACGCAAGATCTGTTGGTCACCTTCTAGATCCCAGTGTCAGGAATGTTTCTGGTACATGGGTTGGTGAGACGAGCCTCTACAGTGCTTCAGAAGGAGCACAGGTAACAGTAAACATTATGCAAGTGAGATTTTCGACAGCAGAGCGCTGCATAGAATTGGAATTTTAGTAGTAGCAAAATTTTGAAATATTCCTATACTAAAAAATGTTGATGGATTTATAAATAATTACACTTAATAACACAAAATACTAACACTCAAACAAAAAATGCACTATATAAATTTTCTTCGAAGTGCAAATAAATAAAAGTACATAAATGTTTTACTAAAGCCAACTGCAAAGTGTTCGGTAATATCCAATGCTGGTTTATGGCACACATTTTTACTGAAAGTAATTATTTTACTTAGCCACTCCTGCTTGCATGCTTCCTAACGGGCAACATGAAATTAATATATACTGTTCGAAATTTCCAGCCAGTGTCCAAAATCGTGCCCTGGTTGTCCTTTATCATCTCATACAATGGCCATAAGGTCAGAGGTCAAGTAAAACTGTATACTTTGACCTAACCTCAAAATTTGTTGGCATATTATTTCACAGCATTAGTCTTCTTCCTCTGCACAAATTAATTTCTCACGAATATTAAATACATGTGCTTACATTACCATATATGACTGACAGTTGACACAGTGACACGCAGAGCTACGCCTGACATGTAAACGGTAAGCGGATTAGACCTGTCAAGGACCGCGTTATGTCACCGTCTCTCATATAACACATCGACTGTGCAGCACAATGTTGCTGGAATGACGTCAGTTGTTAAAAACTAAAAAAAAAAGTAACTTTAAAGTAACAACATTTATTCTGATGCTTTGAACAACTGATATAAGCTAACACAATTTGAGTCTACGTCTTCGTTTTAGGAAAATGTTACGACACGTAATATTTAAAAGTTTTGATTTAGTTAAATTTATTTTATTTATTCAAGCATTCTTTGTATTAAACTTTACACCTTCCTTTTACTCAAACTCAAACCAGATTCGTCAGGACATTTATTAAATATACGTCTATTGCTGAGCAGCTATTATACTCTCAATAGTACGTTTTTTTTCGTGAAATTACTGACTGTTTGCCTTTCGTAGAACATTAGGTTAAAAATATTACAATTACAGAGTTTTAATGTGAGAGAATAAGGCGAAATTGCATGCAGCATTTCACCCAGATGTAACACTCTTTCGGTGCTAATTACGAACCACTCTTCCGCCACCGTATAAAATAGACAGTTGGACATCAGCCCCAACAAATGTAATCGGAATGTTATTCGACGCAAAATGAAAGTAGATGGCTTGTTCATTGCATCTTACAGCAAGTCAAGGCCAGCACTCAGCACTCCATGGCGTGTTTATTTATTTAAGAGTGGTTCTGCTATAAAGCAAACAAGTGTAGCTCTGTAGCACTAGGCCGATTGAATTTAAAATTGGAAACCTTTCTGAAGTGTTTACACAAATCCCCGCAACACCGCTTGGAAAATTGGTCGCTTTCAAAAGCAGCAGGAAAAACCCCGTTGCGTTTATTTCTTTCAAGTAATTGCACAGCCAGGGTATGCAGTATACCATTTGACATGTAAGTGCCTAAGAAACACAGACATGTCTGTTATAGTGACTGGTGTGTGGTACCTTTTTACCTCCTGAAAGGAGAAAAGAGCGAATAAGTTTCCACGTATTTCTTCGCAATTGCCCTCTTTAGGCACTTTCGTAAAATTGCGAAGAGCACCTGTTAGCTTCGTCGTGCCTGTCCGTCCGTCCATTTGCACGTATGGCGCAACTCCACACTGAAAGGATTTTCATGAAATTTGATATTTGATTATTTTTTTAAAAACCTGTTGAGAAAACTGGAGTTTCATTAAAATCGTACAGGAATAGCAAGCACTTTACAGGAAGACCAATAAACATTTTTTATCATATCTCGCTCATTTCGTCATATAATGAGAAATGGTTTAGACAAACGCTGTAGAGAAAATCAAAACACATAATTTATTAATTTTTTTTTAAATTGTGACACTTTTTAGATATTGTGGAAAAATTTTGTAGAGCTTGACTGGCCACAAAAGACAATATGACGCACGCGAAGTGCATGTTGGATACCTAAGTCTACAAATACACGATCAGAATATGTAATGTTTATTGCTTCTTCCACTGTAACAATGGGTGCACGAACGCGCCTGTGTATTACGTTCACATGTACATTGCCTGTCTTTATTTTTTTGTGAAGAATTCGTTGATCTTAGTGTTTAAAATATATATATATATATGTATAAATTACTGTTTTCTTTAATTAACCTGTTAGATGATTGGTCAATAACACGTCGGAAAGCGTATGCAAGGAAGCCACTGCGGTCCCACTTGAGATACTGTTTCATACATGCGTAAAAAGTTTGAAGGAAGCAGACAGAATAGCCGGTCTCCTTGGGGAGATTTGAACCCCATAGGTCCTGAATAAAAATCAGTTGTTTTATCCACTCTGGAGCATCCTTCCGTAAGTTCTTGATATTACTACCTTGCAGATAGACCTAAATATCCCCTTTTCCAAAAGCAATCGAACTGCTCATGTTACAATGGGCATAAAATTACTTTAATTTCTTGGGATTATTCTGTGTTTAATCTCCGTATAATTTTAAAATAAATATGTGAAAACTGAGTAGAGAAACAAATGTTTATATTCCGTTCTTTTTTTAATTTGGATGAAAGCTAATATTGTTATTTATGTGGTGAATTATATCAAAACTGGAAAAGTTAAAAAATAAAGTGTGATTACTTAATCGCCAGACTGTGAAGGAATCTGTGGGAGTGGAAGTTCAGTCCCGCTCATTCTTAATTTCTGTATTACGAGGGAGAGTCAAATGAAAACCTTGAAAGTGCGATAAAAAATTCGAACCACAGCTCGATTGTCTTGTAAGTTTCAACAATGATACTAGTGGTTTGAAGAGTGGCCGACAGGTGGCAGTACAACACTACGTAGAAAAATGAAGTAATTGTGTACCTTTCGTATTCAATAATTTACGAGATAAAACATATTTAAGGTTTTCGTTTGACTCACACTCGTATATGTATATGAGTTGTTAGCTTTAAGCCCCAGTCTTTCAATCCGCTGTGGGAATCACCTTGCTACCCTCTGAATAGGAGCAAACTTTGCTACGGACTGTATGGAGAAAGAACAACGTCTTGGCTTTGGTGGAAATCCATGTACGGATCCTCGACCCATCAACATACAACGTAGTAGCTAATCGGAATAATCTACCTTAGTTCTATATTGACATAAAGTTTAGAATCTGCCTCTTCTTTCTCTGCGCGCCAAATCTTGATTTTCGTCTAATTCCTCCCAGTAATGTGGGTTACAAACATATCGATAAACATGATATTCTTATTAAGGTTTAGTAAACGTTCGTTTTTAAAACAGCAAGTAAATTTCATATTTACCTTAAAAACCTTTTCAGTATAATATGCACAGTATTATCGCAGTTAATAATTTAAATGTCCTGCTAAAATAAAAAATGTAGAATAGTCTTTTTATCATTTTCGACACGCTTAATAAACAGAAAATTTGAGGATTTTAAATTTAGCGTTTAGTGACGTTTGTCCATTCAATGTTCCCATTTAATTATGCGGAGAATGTGCACTGTGAAATACAAGGTCAGATATGTGTGCAGTTTCACAAGGCCAATATAATATTTCAAATTTTAGGAAATCCATCTTAATAATAACGCCACTTGTTTTCGAAGATGCATGTCACTTTGAACGACGTGATGTTCTTACTTGATATACTGTGTGTTAATGAGTCAAGAATTTGGTTGTTGGAGGGGTTAAGGGGTGGAATTACAAGGAAAAAAGACGCTGAAGAAAACTGAGCAAACAGAAAGGTTTTAAGTATTATGATATCTTCAGCAAAGAATTCTCACAGAGACGATTATTTTGTTCTCTTTGTGCAGGTGAAAATAAGATATATCTTGTTAAAAAGAAAATATTTTTTAAGATTATTTATCGAAAACAAAAAGACTGGTTTCATTTCGTTTGTAGTATTAACCAGTCGCAGTAACGAGTAAATATTTCACACTAATGACACATTTCATTCTAAATATTTCATGTCACGAAAATGTTTGATATTTTTTTGGATGTTGGATCTTAACTTGTTTGTGGTCTGTAATGCCCTCTTTTTGTTTTATTCAGCTGATGAGACACGGATTATATTCTATCGAAAAATAAATTAGCAAAGCGAAATGAGAAAATGGTTACAACTGCTGTACGAAGCCTTTGATCTCTGAAACCGGCAGGGAGATGGGAGTATGGGCAGTTCAGATCCTATTTCTGAACTCGGAAATGAATAAAGTACGTGCTAGCGTTTGATATGTGTTGATGAGTGGAGACTGTGATTTCAGGTATGGGCATTGATTTGTACACCTTTGTAACAAACTAACTGACTCTATAATTATGCAACACGAACCTCTCACTCTTACAGAATTTGGCTCTTTCCTAACAACTGTCATTGTGGAAAGCAAGACAGACAATTTAGGTATAACGTAACACGACGAGCATACTTGCAATCATAGTTGCAGTGGAAAAACAATAAATATTACATATTCCGAAAGTGTGTCTGTATTCGTTGTTATCTAGCATGCAATGCGCATGCACCATATTGTCATCTGTGCTGACCCAGCCGACCCTACAATATTTTTCACAGTATCTTGCGAATGTCACGACTTTCGGGTGGGGGAGGGGGGTGGAGGAAACCTTACTGAACGTAAAATGGGCTTTGCAATTTTCGCTACAAGTTTTTCTGAAACAAATTTTCATTCTAAGAAAAAATGGGAGATATACGATCATAAATGCAAACTGGTATTCCTGTAAAGTACCCATCCTTTTTAGATTTAAAAAAAATTGAATTTTCTTGGCAGATCTTCGAAAAACACTCAAACATAAATTTCATGAAAATTATTCCAGTTGGAACAGAGTTATTCCATGAGGATGTACAGACGAACAGAAGGACAGACAGACATAATGAGCTGTACGTTTCCTGAAACGTGCAATGTGATATACATATATAATAAGACCCAAAAAATGCACACTTTTTTTCATTCATGATTTGATTCAATTATATTTTCTTCGGCATGTTTCGATCAACCAAGTGTTCAGCCTCAGGAATTTTAGCATGAAAGAATATCATAAAACTGCATGTACAAGTCTTCCTGAGTATGAACACTTGGCTGTTCGGAACATATCGAAGATTATATAATTGAATTAAATCATTAGTAAAAAAGTGTGCATTTTGTTGGTTCTTATTACATATATAGTTATAACGAATTTGATAGTCGCTTTTTGCAATTTTGTCAACGCGCTGAAAAAGAATCCCTTCCTTCACTTACAACTGGACTTAAACCACGAAATCTAATCCATTTTATTTAAAGATCCATTTCGTACCGCGCAGAAAACACTTGTCTCCTCAGTTATAAAAACCAATCAGTTAATACTGTATAGGAAAAACTGCATTGTATCTTTCTGAGATACATACAAAATATATAAATAATCTGTGGGCAGAATGTAGGATTTTTTAACGTTAAGACTAGTGGTACGTATATTTACTACTAGGTTTGAAAAGGTTAATAAGGAACAGAATCATAAATAACTTATTTCAGCACACTTACCCAGAACAAATTATTAAAGAACACGTAGCAAGATTTCCCACTTCAATATAATGCATTATAAGACATACATAACGATACGACGTTTGTGTATGTAATATGTGTTCAAATATTTCTACATATATCTTTATTACATTCATTTACTCCACACCTACATACATAAAATGTGTGAAACTTCGTTTCTACATTGAAAAGAAATTTAAACTTTGTAAGCCTGATGATGGCCGAGTAAGGCCGAAACATGTTGCTTAGCTAAATAGTTGTAACAATAATCTGCAACTGTTATTATATTGTTGTGTAAAGATGATTTTATTAGTATATTAAAATGAAATTTGCAATTTAGGGACGAATAATATATTAGGTTTAGGCTACGTTATTAATACAAAAACAATCATTAAGAGGGCAGTGTGTAATAAATATGAATGAACAAAAGTATAATAAGCAATGTTTGTGTAAAACGAGAGAAACTGTTCGGGAATGGAGATGGAAATTAATACTAGACTGCAGCAACAAATCTTTGACCACCAAATTTAACGTGCCATTAAATGGAGCAGTAACACTTAATATAGAGAATCTGCGTTACCAGATGAGAAGCTTGAAATGTACATTTCGTGAATTGCTCTAATTTTAGAAAGCCACACAAGTTAAAATATCAGAGTAATGCAAGATGAAGAGACTGCGCTGTGCAAGATTAGTAACTCAGCCGTTTTATGGCAATGTTGCTAGGTTGAATCTCATAACAATGAATTATTCACGCAGTCTTCCTTTAATAATTTCTCCATGTAATACCTCAGCCACATTAAGAGGGAAGCGGTGCTTATATAATCAGTATTTACTAGACAGGCGCCGTGTAATACATATAACAGACAAGAGCGGTGTGGCGTGCTACGTTACGCATTCATTGCAGTTTTACTAATTTTAACTTCACCTGGTCTATCAGTAGGTTAATTCATATAAAAGTGTGGTTACAGGCTAACCAATCACAAAAAAATTTTGTCGTCGCATCGTAAGATTCTTTGTATTTATTTAAATATTTCTTCAAAATAATGTAAGATTTCTACATCATCAGAAGCCGAATATTTACACTCAATAAACTCTGAGCCGCTAACTGATATGATTCTGAAATCATCCGATCTACCTCGCATCATATTAGTCGAAGCAAGTATATACATGGATGATGTAATCATACGTACAGAATACTACATTTTGCGGACACTATATCTCCCTGTTTCTTTGAGGTAATACTTTCGGAAATATGCAACTGAAATTTGAGAGGATTCTCATGCTGTCAAAGCGACAGGAACTGATGTTACACAAAGAGGTTCTTACCCGTTTGAACCCGTAAAACTATCAATCCACGCAAACATGAGAGCACTTACTGTCACCTGGCGATGTTTAGTGGATACAACACTTCAGAATTTATTGATTCATTAATACCGTGTGTTTCAAATTTTTGTGATGCCAGCCTTATCTCGATGAGAAATCTCGGGGGTGAAATTTCGTTGTTACTCTCCGGCCAATCATAGAAAAGGGACTAATACAAATGTAAAAATTATGTGAACATTCTTTGTTTTTTGTTTGTTTTTGGTGCAACAGCAACGAGGTTTCTAGATCACACGTAACGACGCCCCACAGTCGGCAGGACTCTTCTGGACGACTGATCAGCTCGTCGCAGAGACCTCTACTCACATGCCCACAACAGACAAACGTCCATTCCCCCGGTGGGATTCGAACCTACAGTCTCAGCAGGCGAGAGGCCGCAGACCTTCACCTTAGACCGCGCGGCCACTGGGACTGGTATGTGAACACTCTTGGAAAAAGTAATAAAAAATAAAGTCAGTAATATTTGCTTAAGTAAATTTAAATGGTGTTGCACAATATCCGACCAGCAAAAGGAAACTCCTTTAGGAGACACGCGAACAAATACATACAGATGCATGTTTTATAAGTTGTGCAGTTCAAATTTTGGGCACCGTAAATATATACAGGACTTTTATTTTGAATAGATCTCCGGTCCAGATACCTTGGTTGGTTTTCAGAGTATTATTTTAAAATGAAGCATCAAGTTTAATTTCTATGCTTTCACATGTCTGCCAATGACCCCGCTGATCCCAGCCAAGAATATGCAAGCCTGAACTACTATGTTATTGTCTAATCTACCCCAACGTCTGCAAACCGGTTTCTTCCTTTCGTGTTTTCTTGCTGACATGCTCTTCTGTTAATGGTGCAGCACCAGCAGCAGCAGTAACAACAACAACAACAACAACAACAACAATGGCAATTTTAAAATAGCCTATTGAGGTTTATTTGACTTGTCACTTTTCCATTTTGTAAACACTCCTCGTCCTTCTGTCTACGAATCTGATAGTTTCGCCCCTTTACTGATTTAAATTCAATACTTTCTGTAAACTTTTGTCGTCACAGGTAGCTCCTCGTATTGTCCATGACAGTATCACTCTTGAATAAAACAACATAACATATCGATTATTTCGTGGAAACTGGAGTCTTGTCGAAAACGCCAATGAGACAGAGCAATGTTATGTATCGCCGCTATAGAATTTTAGTCTTAGATATCTTTCCTGCTTCCTCCCCAACTGCGTTTGATCTACAGGGTGTCCCAGGAGGAATGTGCCAGACTTCGGGAGAGTGTTCCTAATGTTAAAGTATACCGATATAACTCAAAACACCAATATCCAAAGTTGAACTGTTACGGAGATAATTGCCAGAGAAAAGTGGGGGGGGGGGCTTCTTGCGGTTCCAAATACTGCAACCTGCACAGCTGATGTGTCACGCGAGAGCGTTGATGACCTTGAGAGTGGAATG
>Ga0136643_10004772_pt1 | contig 18867 bp, 8 predicted proteins | sample TergutLab28metaG_FD_96883 | JGI IMG/M metagenome (GOLD analysis project Ga0136643, IMG submission 96883) | Labiotermes labralis P1 segment gut microbial communities from Petit-Saut dam, French Guiana - Lab288 P1 (version 3) (version 3) | ecosystem: Host-associated > Arthropoda: Insects >...
GTGGTAGTAGTAGTAGTAGTAGTAGTAGTAGTAGTGGTAGTAGTAGTAGTAGTAGTAGTAGTGGTAGTAGTGGTAGTAGTAGTGGTAGTAGTAGTGGTAGTAGTAGTAGTAGTAGTGGTAGTAGTGGTAGTAGTAGTGGTAGTAGTAGTAGTGGTAGTAGTAGTAGTAGTGGTGGTAGTAGTGGTAGTAGTAGTGGTAGTAGTAGTAGTGGTAGTAGTGGTATTATTGGTAGTAGTAGTAGTGGTAGTAGTAGTAGTAGTAGTGGTAGTAGTAGTGGTAGTAGTAGTAGTGGTAGTAGTAGTAGTAGTGGTAGTAGTAGTAGTAGTAGTAGTAGTGTTGGTGGTGGTGTTGGTGGTGGTGGTGGTGGTGGTGGTAGTAGTATCTTTCCCTATTAATAAACCATTAAATTGAGTAGGGGGCCTGCATGTCATAACCACTTCTTCGTGTTCTTCGCACTAAATGGAGGTGACTGATCAAATTTCAAATTATTTACCCTTTAAGATAGACCCTATGGCACACAAAGTGTGGCAGGCGTTTTAGACGCCATGACCAGCGAACATAATTGGATTAAATAATTATTACGTACTATATTAAGCTTACATTAATGTCAGTTCCGATAAAAATTTTAATCGGTGATGTAATTAAATGTGGAACATCAATGCCGTTATTGACTTCTATAAATAAAATATTTCTTTTAAAGCATAAAACAGAAATTTATCTTTTTTCAGTTTCAAAATTGTGAAGACTTTGGTTTCGTGCATTCTGGTTCTTGTTAAAATTGTAATAACATCTTTTCGTCTCTGTAAGGTTATACGACCTCTATAAAGTTTCCTTGTTAGGAAGTTGACCATCATCCTTCCCTGTTATTCTCATCTTCCTTTTCTGTTAACATCTATGAAAATAGAAGACAACATGTAGAAGGAGTTCCTTTAACAAGAAGCCGATACGAATATATCTATATAGACAACATGTAGAGAGCGACGTGCAAGATGAACTTTGCCTTTGTAGCTGACAGACCAAACTGCTGAAATTGACTGACTCGGCGCTGGAGGAAGCATGTTCTGTAAACTTAATTCATATGTGACACGTGCTTCAAGTTATAATGCATCTAACGCTAGAAGGCTTTGAGTTCAACCTTTGGAAGATATTGCAGTAACACTGACGTAATAAGAACTACCGACAAAATTTCTCTTACATGATAAAATTCTTTATTACGTTGTAAATAATAGGCACATGTGGGAAAAAGATGTCATGTAAAATAAAGACAGATTATCTACCCTCATGTAGTACACAGCTGAAGAATGACTGGAGCAATACAGCCACTCACCTACGCCTGTATATCTTGCATAGGGACATTACTTTACATATTTGAGGGTTGTTTGACCGTGAATCTTCCTCATGAAATAAAGTGAAATGCCATCTTGATGAAACAAGGTAATTTTATTGATGTATTCTAAGCTCGACATGTTTCGGGCACATACGCTCATCATCAGGAGCATTATATGTTGAGTTAAAGCATATGGTTTTCTGCACCGAGTTTGTGGATGGATGGTGGTCTTGAAAGTTGAAAGTTGCTGCATAGGTCGTGTGTACGGTGCGGATGGTGCAGTGCGGTCGCACTGCACCATCCGCACCGTACACAGGACTCACGCAGCGGCTCTCAAGACCACCACCCATCAAAAAACTCGGTGCAGAAAACCATATGCTGCAACTCAACATATAATGCTCCTGATGATGAGCTTATGTGCCCGAAACATGTCGAGCTAAGAATACATCAGCAAAATTACCTAGTTGCATCAAGTTGGCATTTCACTTTGTTTCATTACTTTACATATATTTGCAAGAAGATTATAAGGTCTCAAAGAAGTGTAATTTTAGATCAGGTTCTCTAGTTAAATTGATATCCCCAACCTTATATTAAAATTCGAAGCTAATATTTAGCAAAAAGTTGCAGAACGGCGGCGAAAGGATCCAAGAGGGTCAACCCATATTTCCCTCTAATCACTTGGGCAACAAGCCAGCGACTGTTCGATCATTATGAATAAAGCGACAACACGTTTATCTGAAAGTCGGGTTTTAACTTACAAACTTACACGGCCCCAAGACCCATGAGGCTACCAGCTGAATAATATATGCCCTGCAAGTAAACTTGTACAGGGTGATTCAAAAAGATGGACTCAATTGAACTGTAAACGGCGCCTCAACAAACGCCAGACTAAGGTTGGTTGCGGTATTCCAAGTTCTCTCTTCGCTCTATGGGTTGACTTGCGTGGACCACGCTCAAAACTCTCTTGAATTCATCTCATCTTCTCCTCTGAGACACGCAAAAAATCTTGTGCTGTTTAGTAGCTATTTTGTCCTTAACTGCCACTTCTGCACGGCTATGCGCTAGACGAGCGCTCTAGTTATGAAACTTAAAGCTTTAGGAATTTTTATTTCAAACGTTATGTAGATTATTTATGTAACTTATGCATTTCAGGAAAGATAGATGTATAAAATTGAGTCCATCTTTCTGAATCACCCTCTATTATGAGTAAAATGTGACTTGTTACAGTTATTGCTATATTTTTCAGGTTATGTAAGATTTTAGATAAAACTGACAATTTTTCTCCTTTCACATACATTATTGCCGAAAACGATTATTGTAACCTTACATTCTGCTCAGTCATGTTGAATTCCTTCAATCTCAAATGTTTTTATCACTGCCAAAATTCATTTGAATGTTCGAACATTTACGAACACATGACAGTCTTTTGACAATCGGCGTCGTGAATTTCATACTGAGTGTCAAGAAAATTATAAATCTTTTCGAAGCTCATCAACGGGTACAAATAAGAAATATTTTCCTAAATAAGAAGGTTTTCCTTTTGTAAAACACTGTAAGTTTAATTCGTAATTACCTTTGAAATTACTAAATGCCGATTAGGAATTATAGCTAAACAGTATTAAATTTAAAACATTAAATCGATTTGAAGACCGAGAAAACTGAGAACGAAGTAATACTAATAATAAAGGTGCTACAGTGTCTGAGAAGCTGATGGTATTCTAGAAGTGCAAAATAATTTTTCGTACGTGTGTATATATATATATATACACATACACCAATCTTGTCTGCATTGATATCACAGCTACTGTCCGGTCTCTACCTTTGTTTCAGTCAAAATCTTTTATGTTTATACTTCTTAATATTTGTATATTTCCAAAAATTCTAAGTAACCCCTTATAAAATGGCGTATTATTTAATATTATCACAGCTAACGTGCTCGAAGAACGTAATCACAAATTCACCTTCTGTAGCCCAGCAGAACGCTCTAGAGATATTGCTGTCTGAGTATCACTCCTTCCAATTGAATGCATGTGGAAGTAAGAACATAAACAGGTAAAGGCTAAAAGGTAAATTTTCCCTTGTCCCCGCCATGAAAGCATGAAGAAGGAGAAGTATAGCTCCCCTTTCTCTACACTTCGGCAATTTTTCCCACATCACCGCTGAATCGCAATTTGCTGCCAACTTGCCCCCATCCAATTTCAGATATGTAACCTGCATATAAAGAAACAATACCAAACCACATCTAGCAGTAACATTTACCTCAGGTTTCGAACATCTGATATTTCATAAATATTTGCAAGATTTCAGGTTCTTATTGCAGCGTTGTTGTTGAAATTTCATATTTTCAGGCATGTTGCTCCCTTTAAGGTTCGTGTTTCCGTGCATCGTTAGTGTAATTACAGTTGATAACCAACAAGGTGAAACTATTTTGATTTATTTACTTCTAATCAGCTTTACATATTTCAGGCGATATTTTCGTCCATCATCAGGAGCATATCACTTTAACTACACATTTTATGCAAACCTGTAACCCATACTAATCATAATCGTTAAATACTCAACACAGTAGACAATTCCAGAAGCTGTAGTTACAGTGATATGCTCCTGATTATGGACGTAAACTTCGCCCGAAACATGTGGAGCTGATTAGAAGTAAATAAATCAAAATAGTTGCTCCTTGTTGGTTATCAATTGTAATGTTGCGCAATGTCTCCGGTTTTAGAAAGCTTAACCCTGAAGATTAAAGGACTTCCAAAAAGTCGGTTAGTCTTTGATAATCAACACGGTTTATCTTCACAGAAGAAATGAATCGTCAGAAATTTATCTTAGTGAGAATTTGATTGGCAGATCGAAAATGGATTTTCCAAGAACTGGGTAGAAGTTGTCCATTCGTTTTAAGGTAGCAGCTGTCGTCGCATGTCCTATTGAACGGTCAATGGCTACGATGTACGTGTAATTCTAGCATCCTTGAGACTTACTTAAAGACGATTGGGAGAAAGTGCTAAAAGGAAAATACACGGTGGATAAAACAGAAGGTATAAAATCGATGTTGATAGGAAGCCGTTTGGACAGCTGCTGTCGACCTGTAAGCAACTGCAGTGCTGCATCATGTCTCCCAGACCAACACACAGACGCTAAGTGCCCCCACACATCCTCTCCCGGGACTCTAGCACTCTCATGGCAGTAAGTACTGCACATGTTACTACCTTACATCCAGCCCCCTTATTTCTTCCTAAAATTACGATACTGTACACTGATGTTAACTGAATTACTGTACAAGAGTTATGTTCAGCACTTTGTCCTGAAAAGGTGTATTTATTACGCATACACGATATTTCGGAAGCCTTTCTACTCCAGGCTTTAAGAGATTGGTTTCCTTTAGAGGATATGTTTTTTGTAATTTCTCCACTCAGATATGCTTGCATGTCTTGTCAATGTACAGTAGTTGATTTCTTAAGGAATAAAAGACGCTGAATTTAAGAAAGTAATGTGTACTTAATCTAAACAAAAAAAACAAAATTCAAGTACTTGTTTTTTAAAAGGCAGAAAAGTGCAATTAAGGTAAAGCCGTCCCGTTGCAGGCCTGGAGTGGCCCAGAGGGTTTCAGGAAGTAAAGGTTTCCAGATTTCATGACAACGGTACAGGATGGTGGTAAGGTTGTCAGCCATACGCACCGGTTTCCTTTACCCCCAGGAAATGCTCCTGGTACTCATTTCTGTTAAAGGCTGAGTCTACCTCAGGGTCATAGTGCGATCGGAAGAATTTTATGTCAATGAAGAATTCCAAGGACACCAGCTGGGATCGAACCAGCGACCTTCCGATTTGTAACACAGCACCTTAACCACTGTGCCACCGCGGTCCCCGAAAAGCAAAATTATTTACTGAAAATCGCCTTCCGTGTACACAACTACGTACTTCAGCCTGATTATATTGCAGCATCCTCAAGTTTCAGCGACAAATGTCAGTGGGATAAATTCATGTGTCATTCACAAATCCATTAAAATGTGACTCAGATCTCAGTTTATCCAGGAGAAGATTTGTTCATTTCCGGTTACTGATTTGGTACTCCATGTGAGCGCCATCCACAAACAAAAATTTAATTTTAAACCCGCTTTTTCTGGGAACTTCAAATTAAGCTGGTTATCTCTTTTATTTGAGTGGGAAAACTACGAGATATTCACAGTATATGGAAAGTCTTACCTCGTGAAGAATATTTTATTTGTTTAATAAAACCTGTACCTTATTAGACACTCTACTCGAACTGCATGGAGGGTAAATTTTCAGAATTTTAAAGAAAGAATTTGTGTATTAAAAATATTTGAAAGGATATTTAAAAATTCCAATGTCTCATCTTTTTTCTCGAACCCATTGTTTGGGAGAAGTTTTGTGTACATCTACTTATGTTATGAGTACTGTAATAATTTCATAGTTCTTGTTACTTGAACGGAAAAAAGTTTAGTGTCAATATTTCAAACTTTTTTTCCCTCCGACTGAATTTTGCGACCCAGATTTCCCTCACACTCTTTGTTTCTGCAAGTGATGGCTTTGTACGTGTAAATGCATTCTCTCGAGATGTTACGTAAACTTCTATGAAACTCGTCTTTTAGTTTCAGCTCCGTAAAAGAGTATCCAATGAGACGTCAAAAGTTCTTTCCGTTTTATTCAAGTGTACAGGAAAGTTCATAATGCATGCTCAGATCAAAACACAAGTAATAAATACTAGTACAATATACTAATATTGAGCAGTACAAAACTCATTTCTTTATTTCTTTCTTTCTCCTTTCTTTGACAGTATTCTGTACTAAAATATTTTACTTCGTACTTTCTTATTCAAAAGAAAGAAGTTTTTCTTATGTAGTTTCAAAAATCTTTTGAAGCGAAAGAACTTAATATTCTCAGTGAATTGTTTTATTTCCCCCTTCCTTCCACGTTAAATTGTATTAAACAGAAAACCTTCTAAATCTATTTTCACCCTATAATCAAGAGAGCAGTGTGGTCGGTATAGCGACAGAATACGGGGTGGATAATCCGGAGATCGAATCCCGGTGGGGTCTAGATTTCCCGTACTCGTCCGGAAAGTCCCAGGGGCCTAGGCAGCCTCCTGTACAATGGGCATGGGTCTATTTCCCGGGGTTAAAGCAGCCGGGGTGTGACATTAATCACCCACCCCATATAGCGCCGAGGCTAAAGAAAGAATAAAGCTGTACCTCGACTTCATCTCTGCGCCTTCATGGACTGTTTTAGGGCGAACTTTACCTTTACATTTACCTATAATCGAGAAACTTTAGAAAAAATCCTATAAACTCAGAAATTTGTTCAGGTTGGGTGTGGTTTGTGTGGTTATGCTTTATTTTTTTTTTCCTATTTCTTGTGTAGAAATTTCTGCAATTCGCGATAAGGTGTACACTTGTTTGAGTTGTGGGCATTGCTTTTACCGCCCTGCCAGCAGGAGATATGAAGTATTGTGTACATTAGGATTGTACAGCAGAGTTTAATCGTTCGATGGTACGTCTATTGCAGTTTCGCTTGTTCGCGGAATAATTCTTGTGGCAACTCTCTACCATTGCAATGTAGGTTTTTCCCCCTAATATGCGGTAGCACTTGTATAGGTTCACCGAGTTAAAAAAAACATGAGTCATCCGTTGGTTCCCCTTCCTCACTCAGTGGCTACCGAAATGTCGTGCCACACTAAATGTACTTCGACTGCAGTTGTCACAAATTCTAGAATAATTTGTTGTGCTCGTGTTTTAATTTTGGCTGGAAAGAGTGGCGCGCGTACTGAAGAAAAACCTAAGAATAAAAGGCAAAGTAAAATTAAGTTTGTGGTTTAAAAATTGGAGGAGATGAATAGGCTTAGCAGGGGAATGAAATTTCTGCTTCCGTACGTCACTTATAATGTAAATACTTGCTTACAGTGAAGGGTACATGGAAGAGGGGTGTTTGGAAATGTGGTGTTAGTAGTGCGAGATATTTGAGAGAAATAAGATGCTGTTAATTAAGGAATGGGATGGAGTAATTTAATTAATGTATGCACATAACAATGTTGTACACACTTGGAACGTACATCGACTATCTCTTCACAATACTGGATTTATTTGAGAGCAGAAAGTCATGCTCTATGCAAAACAACTCAGCAAATTCCTCATTACGCATAACACATCGTGCAAATTTTAACGTTTTGCTGACCGTGCATCGCAGTACGTTTATATCAGTATTAAACCAACCTGATGCACAAAATTTGTTTCACAATAAGTTTTATTTCATGCCTCTACATGTTTCGAGCACATGTGTTCATCATCAGGAGGTCAAAACTTTATTACACAGCCTCTGTTATCATCATACCTTTAGGTGTGATGATACCAGATAGTCAAAACTTTATTACACAGCCTCTGTTATCATCATACCTTTAGGTGTGATGATAACAGATGGTCAAAACTTTATTCGAGCACATGTGCTCGAAACATGTAGAGGCATGAAATAAAACTTATTTTGAAACAAATTTTGTGCATCAAGTTGGTTAAATACTGATATAAACATCGTGTAAAGTTTCTTCTTGCTTGTTTTATCACCCCACACTGTAAAATATTTATCTTAAAATCTGGAGATACTTAGGTACTTTGACGAAAATTAGGAAACAATAGAAATTACTAGACAGAAATCGCAACTACCGTGTAATATTTTATGCCGATTCTTCTACCTAAGCACATAAACATTACAACACAAACATAAAAGCTGCAGTTTTACGTCTTTTTAAAAAAAAATAAGATCCTTTTACATACAAATTCACACAAATACATTGAATATACACAGACTCCCACAATCTCCATTTATTCCAGCGTCTTTGAAATGTTCCTGCTTGCACGCAACCACCTGTATAATGCCTGTTACGCCACAGTAAAATCCCTTGACAAAGAGCAGAACTAGTACTAATTTTTTACTTGATACTTATTTGTTATTTTCCTATCTACATTCTGTCATCACTAAATTCACTGAATAAAACAGGTTTATATACAATTTAGGCATATTCGATATAGCCTGAAATGAAGGCTGCTTCATAAATTCCTTCGCTACTGCAGTCTACATAGAAGAAAAGAAAACCATCGTCGGCTGGTTGGTGTTTCTCTTTTATATGCGGGCGGGGGAGAGGGGGGCAGGTTTCATAATGATTCCTAAAAATGCTACCCTAAGTAATTCATAGTTTTTTTCAGTATTCTTACGCAGGGCAAGGAAGTCATTTAAATTCGGCTAAGACCTTTCCCAGACATATTATAACGTGCATATAATTACTCAGATATTTTACCATTCAACGCTTTATAATATGAGTTGAAACTTCTGTAAAAAAATAAATAAATAACCCAAATCTCAACAACAAGTCCATATATTAACCCTTATAGCGAGATATCGTTTTTAACATTAATTATCCCACGCTAATTTTGATGTATTTTGACCGTGCATCTCAGTATAATCTTAGTAAATGACCAACTTAATGCACAAATTCTTGTTTTGTAATAAGTTTATTATATTCTCGTACATGTTTCGAGCACTGTTATGGTCATAATCAGGAGGTCAAAATTGTATTATACAGCATCTAGTATCATCACACTCTGTAGGTGGCCGTCCGGTGCGCACTTGCGCACCGGACGGCATTTTAACTTACCACGAATAACTCGTCAATCAGTGTTGCAGACATAATTATTCCTGTTGACAATTTATTGTAATTAACTGTAATGCGGGCAACATTTTGAAACCATTTGGCCTGTTTTATAAAGTTGGAATGCGCTTATAAAAAACCTTAATTGATGTAACACTGTAACTAAGAAAGGTTGCGCATCTTGCCTCATAATTATTTGTTGGGTTGAGGTAATATGGAGGTATGTGTGCCCTAGTTAAGTGTTGCAAAGGATTAGGAAGTTAATAGAAAAATTCCTGAATAGACACAACGCCACTATATAATCGCAGGAAAATTAGGTTAAGGGACTCACAGAAGATTTATTGAAGTCTCTTTGGCCTACGTATTTGGAACCGTCATTCGACGTCTGTGTGTCACCTGAAGACGAGCTATACTTGGAGGAAAACTTTGTTGTTGAGATGTTTGGCTACTTTGCATTTTGCCTGTTAACAGGAGGTAAGCCGTACTGGCCGATTATTACATTACTTATTTCAGTGAGTCGTTTTCGGCAACAAAGGTACTTATCTAAATTGTGCGATTACCACTTGGGCTTAAGTAGTGGCGTGACAATTAATTGGATTATTAACTTGTAATAGAATTCGATCGTAACTAGTGAACTTGTGAAAACTATTTTGACTTGTGTAATTCACTTATATATATAAATATATGATTAGTCAATAGAACTTAGTGTTGAATTAATTACGAAAATTGTCGCTGACTGAACTATACAGTCCTTCAGTCCCCCAGTACCTAGATAATCACGAGGCCTTCGACATTCGGCTACCGCTACCATTCATTTCCTGTCTCTTTGGAAATTCTAGAATATGCTTAACGAACAACCATAGTAGGCTCGCCCAAGTTACCGCTCGGCTTGGGCACCACGTAACTAACCCCATGGAATAGAGTCCTTCCTCAGAAGATAACAGGTCCTCAGCTAGTCAAAAAATTCTCTTAATTTTTTGGAACCTGAAGGTTCTTAACTGCTTTCGGAGACACCTGCTATCTGTCCCTGTCGTTAAGCCAGATCAATCCAGTCCATGCTCCCATCCTCCTTCCTAAAGATTCATTTTTATATCATCCTCCCATCTACGCCTGGGTATTCCAAGTGATCTCTTTCCCTCAGGTTTCCCCAGCAAACGCCTGCATTGACCTATACGAGCTACGTGCCCCACACATCTCTTTCTTCTTGATTTGATACCCAGAATAATATTTGGCGAGGAGTAAAAAATATTAAGCTCCTCATTATGGGGATCTTCTAAATCCCTCTTTACTTAGTCCCTTGTAGACCGAAATATTTTCTTCAGCACCATCTTCTCGAACACCCTCAACTTATGTTTCTTCCTCACGACCAGAGACCAAGCTTCACATCCATACAAAGAAAGACAAAATTACACCTCTGTATTTCATGATATGTATATTTTTCGATAAAAGGCTGGAAGAAAAAATATTCTACACTGAATGATAGCGAGCATTCTCTGAATTCAATCTGCTTTTAATTTTTTTTATCAATGGCATTTGGGTTTGTTAGGATTGTTTCCAAATATCTGAACTGTTCCACACTGTCATAGGGTTTATTTCCAATTTTTACAATGTGATTTACCCGTAACGCAGGTCTCGAGACGTGACCATATATTTAGCTGTCTCGCTGTTTACTTTTGTTCCATTCTCCTCACTAGCGACTACAAAATATTATTTGTTTTTCTTTATACCGCTTAGGCTTCCATCCATATATTGTACGTTTCGATATTACGATCTCGTCTACATAAATCTAGCCATACTGGTATAGACTATATTATTTTTAAAAACTTGCATAAGTGATATCTGTAAGAACAACAGTGCTGTGTTTGTGTTTCGAGCATGAAGCCATAGAGATGATCTGAGGAGCAGAAATAAAAAGCAACACACCATTAGTTTCTGCAATAGAATTAATGGAATTTTTATCACTAAAATTTAAATTAGAAGAGGAACTTTCATAATTTGTAAGAAATAAATCGTAACAAACTTACTTTCTCTTTACCATGAACACCTGAAATTAACTATGCAAAAACTGACGTACAGCGTTTTATAGAGTGAAGTTTAGTTACATGTAAAATTGTCGCAACGTGTCATTGAAGAGAGTCTGACGACAGAAATAGGATCAAAAAAATGTCGATTAATCTGTTTAAAGTGCTTTTGAAATAATCAGTTTACACAACGGTATGAAGTAGACCTAAAGTTAAAGGCATAATAAATGTAAATGCTAAAAGATGTGGTAATATTCTTCGTATGTGTATTTTATGTTGACATATCAACATACATTTATTTAGTCCCTTAATTTCTTATAAGTAATAGCATCAAAAAGTCTCCGAAATTAGGTAGTATATTTTACATAAATTCACTGGTATAATTACGACTTCATTCCTGACGATTACTGGTATTTGCAAGGAAAATTATTATCAGTAATACTTTAAAAAACCACAAGGACGGAACTTAATTTTCGGAGATTGTCTTTTTCTGAACCGTCAATTGAGAGATATGAAACGATAATTATACCTTCTATCTAATGACAGTTCCCAGAACTCTTTGTTCTTCAAAACTTTCCTTATATTTCTTTATTGCGCAAGGTAAAATTACGAAGAGATAGGCGAACTGGGGATTTATCTGTAATCTGTAAATTCCGATAAATATCACGGGAAAATTTGTGTCTTGCAGCAATGGTTTGGCTGTATGAAGATAAAGTGCAAGTGATAAGACTTTACCATAAATGCATCTCTTTGTTATTTACATTTCAGCACATACTTAAACCCTTTTACAGACGATACATAATCCGCTTTATATAAGTAATCAATCCGTACCGCGCCGTAAACACTTTCCACCAAGGTTATAAAACCAATCAGTTAATGACGTATACAGTAAAGTGGAGACTTCGATTAATATTTTTAGAATGCGAGTAAAATTATTGTCATTGTTATCTCAGACCCTGCTGTCTTGAGTCACTCGACTACGGAAATCGCAGACTCGAATCCCTTCAAATACATGTTTCTGAATGTGCTTTTTTAGTGATGTTACTCTGTTTATGCTTATACGAATTCATCAAATTGCCGATTCTCCTCCAAGGAGTGTAAGAAATTTGCTCCTTCATAATTTTTCTTTTAAATTTTTCATTCGATTGTGCAATAACACAAACGATGAAATTTCAAAGAGCTTTATTCAGCGCAAAATTATTAGTACTTTAATTAATATCATTATCCCTAATGAACTTAATGTTAACTATATGATGATTTTGATAAGTAGCCGGACAGTGTAACTGCATAAAAATGTATTTTGTTAAATACATATATTGTTTTAGGATAAGGTCTTATTATTCACTTATTTCAGAATTAATTCTGCTTCTAAAATAGCCACAATTTTTGTTTCTCGTCAATAAGAAAACCAAAAATTTCTCAACTCGCACAGTCGTAATCTGTCTCTATTTTGAACATGCAAATGGCCTCAACGTTTAAATGCCCAGAGTTCAGTTTGCCTGCAAATGGCGGCAACTTCTCTGAAGTCTGCGCTATGGAGTCACACACTACTGCCTGCTGTGTTATGTACTCTGTTTCTAAAGTGTGTTCTCTCTTCCGATAGAGTTTCAGTTGCATACTCATAAACGGGCAAAGAACAATTCTCAGGCATAATACTCGTATTTAATTTATTGTTTGGTGTGAAACGCTAACTGTATGCATGTTCAGATAATGTATCTGACGTTCCCTACTCCAGGACTCAGATAGACGACAACGGTTCGTAGGCCGAAAAATGGAAGAAAGCTGTAGAGTTATGACCTGAACTGGTTTCTAGGATCCCTTCAGTCATTTAGAGGTTAGTGGTAATTATGTTTGCTACACACTATAACTTTCAATCCTCTGGACTGAGCCATAGTTTTTACGTATTCTGTATGGTGTTTAGAGCAAACAGAGATTATTTTCATAAAAAAAGCTTTAGCTGAGTAATCCCTCTAATGGGAGAACAATACATTCTCTATGAGGTACGAAGTAAAGTTACGTACATAATGTAGAAGAATTTCAGTCTTCCCATGCAACCCTCCCTATTTGGATTCGCCAAAATTATCGTCGTTTCTTTAAATGCCGAAATTTTCCGAATTATGAGCTTTAGCGTTAAGAAGAAATCAAAATTCTGAGGCCCTTGTTACAAATCACTACCCTCACCATTCTAACATTATCATCTACGTTTTTATTTTCATGCTATTTATATCAGAAGGACGAGCGGGATAAACCTGGGAACTTCAAAGGGGGTGATGCCCTTCCTCCCTCAAATTAAAGTTTTTCTCACTTATTACTTTCCCCCTTTCTTCTAATTTTTTTCTATATCACTCGTCTCTCTCTCTCTCTCTCTATTTTCTGTCTTCAAAGGTTAATACGGCCTTCGTATTCTGCCTTTAAACAGACTTTTTTATTTAAGCTTTGTTGATATTCAGTACCCCCTGAAGATAGCCAACATAGATCAAAATATGTCGGAATTGTGACAAATTGTATGTAAAAAATAAAATTTTAACATTACTACATTCGTTGGCTTCATTGTGTGAGTTGTTTATAAATGCACGGACATAAATAACTTTAGGATTAAATTTACATCTGGAAGCATGGTTGCAGTAACTGCGGCATACTGCGTCCTCTCAACGCCTTCCATCAAAGTGCTGGAGAATGGTGGAACATAAACACAACTATACTTATGTACGCACAGAAGAAGAAATCAAGTGATGTAAACTCAGGAGAGCTTCCCTAGTGCTTAGAGCCACCTCTATCATCTATTTTTTAGAGACTTTAGAAAGAGAAATTCTGCACAAACTCCAGCGAGAAAATGCAGAATTTCTTGTGTTTTCTGCCTTTACAACAGGAAAATTTCATTTTAAATTATCCTCTTCACGGTAAATCAGTATTTTCTTTATTATAGTAAAGAGGGGACACATATTTAGGAGAGTATTTACATAGAACCCTACTCAGCAGTGCCTCTACCTAGGAACAAGTAAAGGAACGAGCTCTCCCATGCTTGCTAGCGTGCGGTAGCACAACACTGAGAAGAACTTCTCTCTCTAAAGCTTAGCCATTGTTTAAAGAGGTGACTAAATAAACAGAGCGAAAATAAATATGTTAGTGAACTTCTCCGTGGAGTACTTTCCGTTAAATAACAGGTCGAAAATGTTAAACATGTGACCTGACACGTTGAGTTTTCAAGGTTCACGTCACAGTCAAAAGTTGTACTGGAGACGCGTAGTATTTAGCAGGGTTCAGGGCTGTAGTGTTAAAATTTCTATACACAGTTGAAACTTTGGAGGCCAAGAGGGTGACTTCCCTGCCTACTTCTGACATTTGTGTCGGAATGTAGACGCTAAACATACCGAAATATGTAAAATGTTGGCTATCCTAGGATTCAAATTATTACAGAATTTGAAAATGTGAATATTTAGTGGGATGAATGCGGCTTTGTCAAACATACAGAAAAAAATATCTTAATCTCGACACTACGAAGCGTTTTGTTGACTAAGCTAGTATCGGGCAGTAGATTCGTTTCAGACATGTTTTATTAGCGGCCTTCTCCTTGCCGATGGCCGTGTAAATCAGAGTCAAATGTAATACGGCCCTTTTACATCTGCAGTGCAGCCCTCGATGTAATTTCAAAAATATGGGAGGGGGAATGAACGCAGAAAAATTATTATCCTCAACGAATTTTTTAAAATCTGGTGCTGAGGAAGGATGGAGAAGATCAGCTAGACCAACTGTGTGAAAAATGAACAAGTATTACGTCGAGTCAACGAGTAAAGGAATAAGTAACCTCAAAAAAAAAGAAGGAAGGCTAACTTGTTAGGTTATATCTCGCGTTGGAACTGCTTCTAAATCACGTACTGTAAGAAAGAATAGAAGGCAGGATAGACCTGAAGGGAAGACGAAGAAGAATAAGTAGGCACCTACTGGATGAACTTAAGGAAGCGACAGAATATTGTATAGATCGCACTCTGTGGAGAACTCGCTTTGGAAGAGGCTATGGACCTGTCATAAGACAGACTACGGAACTATGATTATAGAAATATTGCAATACACAATAAAGACAAAAAGCAAGTGCAAGAGACAGGAAAATTTAAGCGCAGGTACAGTTATTCATGTTTACTGAGTTTATTTTGATCAAAATTTGAGAACTGCGCTCTTTTGGGCTCTTTCGCAGCGTGTAGTGGTAATTCCTTACTGACATTTCGGAACTAATTACCGACCCCATCTTCAAGGTAGGTAAGACCTTACAAGATTGGACCTATAGTTTGTCCTGAAACATCGGTAAGCAATTACCACTACACGCTGCGAAAGAGCGAAGAGCCCAGTTTTCAACTATTTCGCGGCGGAAGCCTGAAATCTTGATTTCAGATTTATTATAGAACAAACTTAAGTAACGACTAACGGGTAATGTTTATTTCAGATTTTTCAGATTAAACTAAATTTGTTGTGATTACCATCCAAGCACGTTTTACAGCCACAACATTGGCACTATTGACGTTTGGGTATTATCATCAATAATACATAAGTACATGTTACTTATAACGTGGGTCGGAAACATTTTTCCCCCCCTTTATTTGGCTCTCGTGCCAAAATGATGCTCACCACTCATTCCAAGAACAAGTAAAACCTAGTGTTTATCTAACGATTCTCGACTTCCGAAAGAACCTTGTTTTCTGGAAGGTTCCCGGGGTTCGGCCTTTTGTCCTTAGGGTAAGAACAACGTGTAAATGAAGATAAGTACGGAGCTTTGATGGAATTATGTAGACCAGAGAAAACCCTAGTACACGGGAAGAAATCTGTCCCAGTAAAAATTTGTCCACCATAAATCTCACCTTGACTGACCTGACATTTAAAATGTTCCTCCGCCGTGACAGGCCTGCGTTTGAAGGCTGCTTCAGCCTGCATACGGATACCACACCACACCACCCCAGCCAAACCACAACGTAAAACCAACACACATCGTACCAGAGTAATACAACCCATGAAATAACTCAACAAATAAGTCGCAAGCTCCTGAGGATGGATGTATTAACATCCGAAACATGTTGAGCAGTAAATAAAGAAATAAAAAAGCAAGTGACATCAAGTTGGTCTCTCTTTATTCAGCTAACATTATTTAACTATGCACATATTTTCTTAAGCACTTGCCATTATCAGAACAATGTCAAAAATAACAGAATGTCAAAATTTTACATCAAGCAAGAAAAGTTATTTTCTAAATCTGTAAAAATATTTCATTGTTTTGATAAATAACGCACTTGCGAGATATTGCAATGCCCTAGTAATTTAGATCCTTGCGGCACATTTATATTATGTCCGTTATGTTATTTCGATTCTACCGATTAGTTCTACAAATAAATACATTTTATCCTGTCGTTTATTCTTGCTGTATTTTGTGTTTTTCTCGTGTCTTCAGATGTGCGTGCAGAATATTTACATAAATAAAGTACACGATTGCGTTATCTGCACTTTATGTTTATACAATGGAGCAGACCTATATTTTAAATTAACTGTACCTCATTTGAATGCTAGAAGGAAAATATGAATGACGCACTACAATTGGTCAAGACTTCTTCCTTACAAATCCTTTACACTTCGTCCTTTGGTACAAAACAATCTACGTAATTTAACAAGATTCTTTGGATAAAATCTCACTCGTTACTGTTAAAATACCACTTTCATTCAAACAATAGGATGCAACAAACGTCTTATATTCACAGCTAAACCTAACAAACCATTAAATACAACTTTTTAGGTGAAACTAATAATAATCATTTAACTTCAGCGTCTAGCCCCTAACCACTATTATTGTAACAGTAATAGTGTAGGTAATAATAGCATGTTTTAAAGGAAACGCAAAAATTTTGAACGACAAATATTATGAATTTTTGTTGAATGAAATCACTGATTTTAAAGGGGGTGAGTAATAAGGTTATATTTTATGCCACAGTTATATCATAAAAATCTTTTAAATATGAATGAATTGTGTAATTTCGATTCATCATGTGTCACTTAACCTATTTTAGGATCTGTGTGGATAATTAAGTTACCAGTTTAAAATCCCAGTTATAACCTGGCTCTTACTTTATTTCTATAAAATGCCATAGCTTTGGGCTGACATTTGTGAAGAAATATGTGCATTCGAGTGCAAGTGACAGAGGGTTCAGATCTTTGATAGCGACTAACTTACCTTATTATTTCCGCTACTATCGATTCACGTGGAGTAAATAGGGTTCGTACAGTCGCGTGATAGCTTCTGGTAAATTCAGCTCAGGCTCCCCGCTACCGTCAACCTGGACCACCGACACCAGGTGCACTGCAGCGCCGCTCAGAGGGCGCCAGAAGCAAGCACTACCCCTTTATTACGATTTTCTGTAGTAATTGAGAGCCAAGACCTTTGTGCAAAGTGGGGTAAAGGGTGTTTATAGTCCGTGGACAAGAGGCGAAGTGGGGAGTCATCGACTCGGATCGGCGTCGTAGGAAAACTCTGTAGAGGCGCTCCTCATCAAAAGTGGGCGTCACCATTTTTTGACGTCACAATCCAAAGAAACCGCCTACCAACAACCTACACAAAATTTGTTATATTCTTTTGTAAATTCTCTCTTTTGCACACACACACACACACACACACACACAGAAATGTTCTCTTTATCCAGTTTACACCCACGTTTTCAAAATTCAAAAGTCAGATATTTCCTTGTTTCTATCAGCACGGATTTATTCCGGTGTTATTATTCTTCATGTCGTAAATATCTTGTGTTGCTATTGTGTGTAAAACATGCAACATTTCACGGGTGAAGCTGACTAATGAAGTTTCATTTGAAAGATTCGCACAAAACTGTCATGTTCTTAAGCCTGTTAATTCTCTCAGCTTCACAGATTATTTAATTATATTTTAGTACGTTAATTTGAAAATTCTTTCAAACACGGAGGAAAGTTATATAACTTTATCAGTAGCATTGTTTGTAAGTCTTAGTTTAAAATACAATTATTATTGAAGATTCTTCTTTCATAATACAACGCGATGAAAAACTTACTTCATAATAATTTACGCATTTACACATAATACAGTACAGACATTTGCAATACAGAACTTTCTATTGGTAATGGTGAGGACTGTCAGGTTCTGGTTGGAGTGTTTCAAGCAAATCAGTAGCAACTGCAAACTCCATTATTTACCTGGCACGTGTATTTCGTATGATTCCTCCTGTAGATGACTATGAAGACTGAGAACTAAGAACCACACTTTCTTCTTCAGGTGTAACCTTTTGTCAACCTATCGATCTACGTAACTGTGTATCTCTTTATATACTTAGTTATCCATCTACTTACGTACCTACCTACCTACCTACCTACGTGTCTATCGATCTGTATATTATCTGCCTATTTATCTGTCTGCCTATATGTCTCTCTCCATCTATATACACACAGAATTAGTACATATTTAAGTTGGAAAAAAAATTATTTTCAGAACCTGTCATTGAAAATATTTATTGAAAGAAATTTTTTTGAATATAAGTATTTACTATAATCACATTATTACGAGGCTTATTCAGAAAGTAAGTACTGTTTCGCTGTAAAAAAAATCGATTAATGTTTCGTATAAAATTTTATTGTTATCAGATTCTACATTCTTCAAACTATTTTTCAACATATTCGCCGCCATTATTGAGGCACTTATTGTAGCAGGGCACACGTTTTTGTATACCCTGCTCATAGAATACGGCCGCCTGCGACCCAAATGACTACTGGCAATGTCATAGAGTAGAGTCCTTGAAATCTGAGGAAAGTGCAGGGACAGATCAGAAATTGTGAAACGTCTGTCGTCACGCACTCTTTCGTTGACCTTA
>Ga0136643_10004773_pt1 | contig 18865 bp, 11 predicted proteins | sample TergutLab28metaG_FD_96883 | JGI IMG/M metagenome (GOLD analysis project Ga0136643, IMG submission 96883) | Labiotermes labralis P1 segment gut microbial communities from Petit-Saut dam, French Guiana - Lab288 P1 (version 3) (version 3) | ecosystem: Host-associated > Arthropoda: Insects >...
ATTAATCTGGCTCAGGATAGGAAACATTGGTTGTAAATCGTGGAACAGCAATGACATTTCTGATCTCACGACGGACGGGAACTTCTGTTTGTTGCGATGTTACAAACTTCTCAACGAGGACTATATTCCAGTCAGTTTGTGCGACCACACCCATCTCCAGAATAATTCAAAAACTAGAACCACTAGGCTGTAAAACCAGATATTATTTCACAGAGGAGGCGCAGGTCTGTCGCTTTCACAATGCATTCTGACAGGCCTTCAAACCCTCTCACTCCTTTTTCTACTTCATACTGTCTGATGTCTACCGGGACTAAAACGGCCAGGCGTTGAAGTAAACAACTCCATCTTGTACCTGTGTCAGCAATTTAAAGGCGGGTAGCTTGGGCGAAACTATGGCAAATCAATTTTGCGGTGATGATCAACAGGAAGACAACCCACAGAAACGAGCGTTGCGGGAAAACAGGGGCTGCCAGGGGGAACGTTGATGTTCAGGACTATCAGGGCGGTAGTCAGCTTAAGACATTAAGCAAGGCCGCTGCTCTGAAGATGGCCACATCGGGCCGGAGCGAACATGACGGCAAGTGAGAACTGGCAGACTGTTGCAGCAGACGACGATGGCGAGTAGGGAGTTCGGCACGTCCAACGTGGCCAAAGCGAGAGTACAGGCAAGTATGGAGACCGGAGACCAGAAAAGACTCGGCTACCAGGTGACTCACGAAGACGCACATACTAGCCTCCTTACCCACCTCTGCCGTCCTCCTCCGCCGGCTAGCTTATGTAATGCTTCTGCGTGCTGAAGCTTCCTGCCTGCTGGCTGCTACTTTTGGTCGCTTCTCCTGGTGAGTCACTGTCCTCCGAATATGACCTCCCGGCGCCCTCGTCGTCTCTCGTGGTTTTCCTCCATGTCCTCCACATATCATCTCCCCTCATATTCTACACTCAGAAGTACTGTTTGCTGAATGCATTTGCCTGATACTTCTCCTTTTTGGCTGCCAGTGCAAGGTGGTTCATGCTCTTTTGTCCACTGCTGGTAACTATGTACATATCGTCTTATCTACTGCTGACAGTTGACTGGCCTCCCTTTCCATCACTACAGACAACTTTGGCGTTCCTTACTCATGGCCATTCCCATCTGGCTGCCAGTAGGTCGGCATGTCGTCAGATCTCAGGGTAATTAAATCTTAGGCTATTTTCAGTATATTATTCAGTTTGGTTTGGTTGAGACTAGAGATATTGGAATGTCGCGGTCCTGGCAGCTTATCATGTTTATCAATACCGTCTACAGGTCCGTGACTTTGATCGCGACTACCATTGGTGTTACACATTCTTTTTTTAACCTACGTGTTCCGTTGTATTAAATGTTATATTGAAAAGTAACATTTGATTACCATTAAACTCATATATTTATTTAGTCAATGAGATGTATCCAGGTAAGATAAGACGATAACTCGGTAATTATCACTACTGATATTAACTAATTTTAAATTGAGGTGTCACATGTTTCAATAACTATGAAATTTTATACTCACAATCAACATGTTTTATGGAATAATCAATGAATTTAAACCTCAGTCTACTTAAACATAAACAATAAGCAAATTTGTCTTACTTTTCTGTAACAATGTAGCCTGAACATGACCAGAACATGGTCGAAAAATATTCCCTGTAATTTGGTAGCAAAACCAATAAATATTTGTGTTGATGTTAACCAAAGTTTACTTTGTAACACAGTTGAAGAAACAAAGTGGAGGAAGACACGAGGATTTCCTCTCAGACGTTCCGAACGTGACGAAATTTTTCGTCACTGGGAGAGACTCTCCCTTCACAGGTGCAAAAAATTTAGAAATTATACAAAGTTCTATGAATGTAAATATGAAAAATTTGCGTTTATAACTTAACTGTTTGTAAACAGAGTTTAGTTTTCTTCCTCGGCGCAGCTGTAGTCTACAAGATTTGTCACAGACATTAGTGAAGCAGGGCGACATTATCAGGCTAAATTCCATTTAAGGTACACAATGCAAATCTCCTGAAATACCATTTAAGGTACGCAATGCAAAACTCCTGAAATTCCATTTAAGATACACAATGCAAACTCCAGAAATTCCATTTAAGGTACACAATGCAAAACTCCTGAAATTCCACTTAAGGTACACAATGCAAAACTTCTGAAATTCCATTTAAGGTACACAGCGCAATAGTCCTGAAATTCCATTTAAGGTACACAATGCAAAACTCCTGAAATTCCATTTAAGGTACACAATGCAAAACTCCTGAAATTCCATTATAACCTCACTTTTATATGTCACTTTCTTTATACAGTCGTCACAGATATACACACAATGTGCATACATATGTTGCTGATTAAAGCGTAATAATATTAAAGGAAGGTTTACTTGGAGTTATTTGAAACGTGTCAGGCAAATCTTTGAAGGGCTGTTTGTGGCCTAAACACCCGAAAAGAAATAAAAAGGTACTTTTATTCGACATAAAATTTAATGTTATATTACCAAATATTTTCTTTTACTATGTACGAAATTTTTGTTAATGATAATCACGTGGGATCGAAAAATTTTGCATCAAGACCTTCGTTAAATTTAAGATTCGTACATAAAAGTTAATTAACTGATCATAACGACTGATTTATTTTAAGTTCATTGTTTTATATTATGAATTTCATTGTGTTAACTGTAAAATAGATGAGTAAGCCAATAACCATCGGACGCAGCTTTATAAAGTATTAAAACAGCAACTTGTTTCGACCCTATAGGCTCAAAATCAGGGTCACTTTTAGAACATATTAAAAGAAGTATACCTGTTGCACAGTGGAAGGAAGATCTCAATTCTTATAAATATAAAGACAATTCAGTCTTTCTTCAATACATTCAATTTTCGTAAAAAATAAGGCGATGTTAAACTTTTACAGTCATTTGGAATATGACAGATGTCGGTGGTGGCTACTGGTAGTTGATTGTATATGATGCTTTATTGAATGTCAGGTACTGTGTGGTGTTTTCATACTTGGTGATGTACTGAGGTGACAATATCGTAGGTCACTTAGGTAGTATACGTATATGTACATTTCACATCGTGGCTTTCGACATAAGCCACGAAGAAGCGAGATCTTACATCCACAAGGCAACATGTTTACTCTTTTTAGTATGTTCTCAAAGTCAGCTTCGTGATAACCCTACAGGGTCGAATCATGTAGCTGTGTGAATACTTTGTAAAGTTTTGTTCGATGGTTATTTGTTTACTTCTTATTCCTTTAAGGTAATTTACCTTTATATTTACCATTTACTCGACACTTCAGAAATATTTTTCGTTTATGTCAGCCTCCAGATATTACGAGTTTGTCTTATGTCATGTGACACCATGTAGTTTGATAGAGATTTATCGATATACCGAAGCAGCTTGCTGCAGCCCTTGAAGATGTAAGCAGTAGAATCCTCCGACCTGGACCTGTGTACCGAACTATATAATAATTTGCTCTGCAGATTTTCGTCCTGATGGAAAGCAGTCGGGACGTGTGTAATTTGACCACTCGCTTCCATTTAGTTTTAAACTTAAGAATACTTTCAGCTATAACTTCCTTCCATAGGCATCTTCCCATAAGCATGGGACAACTTTAAGTTTTATTTTACTCAACCCTATCCTTTCCAATCCACCATTCATCACCGATACATTCTGTTGCACTTGTAGCATCTGACACATTTTTATCATGCAAACGCAAAACACGAAAAACAAACACCCACGTTTACAATCTTCTTAGCCATGAAAGTGTATTTAATGATCATATTTATTATCACGTTCCTTAACTACGCTTTATTATCTATTGAGGTTTTATGGTGACGAAAAGGATATTGTAGGAAGGTTATGGAAAAAGAATCGAGGATTTTGATGGAAATATATATATATATATATATTGGGGGAGGGGGGAGTAACAACTCGTTTAGGGGACCTGGCGTTTTGTTCTGAAAGCAAGAACAAAAAATAGTAAGGTGAGTTTTGTTATTCTATGCCTCCATTTTTGTAAAGACCCATTGGAAATAATATGGAATAGTAACACAGCGCAGATAGACCCATGTTCAATGCTGTTCAAATATTTTCCACAATGCCTAAACCACGTTATGCCAATGAAGACTGTTAATTAACTGCGGAGTAAGCCTATTACTATCTGATGGTTACGGAGATAAGAGCCAACCAGGCTATTCACTATTGCATATATCTGGAACATCTGACGTCCTGTTTCAATAAATTACTAGTATTTATATTTTTAGAATTAATTATGGTTCTGATAATGATTTGGGTGGGAAGAATTAATATTAACAACCAATTCGAAAATTGATCCCCGGAGGGTTCAGCAGTCTCATCACCATTTCCTCTAATACTGTACCTGTATATTCCCTCGCTACTTGCAGATTAATTTAAACATGCTTCTGTGACTTCACTTTCCAGCCTGTAACCATTCATTACTTCGCTGGAGCCATATAACCTTAGAACTCATCCTGTATGGTAACCCACATGTACATGACAGAATGATACATGTAATCAAATTAAGCAGCAACATCGAAGCTTTTTGATTATTAAATACCTATCTTACGTTACATTCAGCTATGGAGATAGTAACCACACCCTTGCTAAAACGCAACGGGTTAGGTATAGGGTGATTACAAAGTCTCGTATATGTAAACCGCACGAAAGGACTAATTGCTTATTTTATTTATTGTTAATTAAAGTGTTGTCAACAAATCAGACTGTGTAGTGTCAAAAGTAAGCATGACTAGTGAGTAATGTACAGGAAACTACGTCACAGAGAACGTGATCGATTTTGCAACATACGCTTTAGGGGACTCAGAATAACCACAAGAATCGTTGTGGGACGTAAGTTGAACCAGAAGCTTCCGCATTATAAAGCAGTGTGATGTAGACTTTACTCAGACATGTTTATGAACGGACGAAACAGCTTCTTGTAGAGCCATGTCAAAATCAAATTGGTTTTTGGAAAAGTAAATGCTTAAATGTCGTCAGAGTAACAATCTATGTGGATTAAATACCTGTTTTTTATCTCTCATATATTCGTGGTATTGTTATATCTTTTCTCTCTATTTATTTGACTTACTGAAGGTACAGTACGTACAATATTAGCCTCACATTTTGTTTTCTCATTGAATATATTTGTTTTATCATATGGATTCTTCATATCTCAGGACTATTGTTTATTACAGTTATTGTTTTCATTCATTCATTACGTAACATGTCTTGAGACAGTCCCACAGAGCGCAATATAGTGTTTCCTTTCCCATATTCCAGTATTTTCTCTTTTCATTAAGTCATCCAGTAGCTGCTAACGTCTTCCTCGTCTTCTCGTCCTCTTATCTCTCCTTTGCCTTTCCTGCAACAACGTGTTTTGGAAGGAGTTCCTATATAGAAGGTGACCGATCCAGTTGGACTACTTTTTTTATTGTATTTAGGATTGTCCCTTATTCTTTGTTCCTATTCGGTACGTCATTTCTCATAATATAAGTCTATCTTCTCCGGTTTCACATTTAAAATCTTTCAACGTATTTCCGGTCCCCCATCCGAAGTGTCCAAGTTTCAGCATCAAAAATATCTATGCTCTAAATGTAGAAATTCTCCGGTTTCTGCCTTAAATTGAAGTCAAATTTGCTGGAAGAACGAGCCTTCTTCTTGTTAAATGCCCCTTTCGCTATAGCAGTCCTGAATTCATGTGTACCTGTTACGCCCTTTTTTACCAGACTACCCACATAGCTGAAGTATTCCATATTTTCCAATTGCGCTTAATCTATATATTCTGTACTGAGGAAGGTTGTGTTGAGGTTCACAATACCTTATTTTTTTCCGCATTTTTTTCCATCCCATAGATTCTTGCACCTTCAACTACGTTATAAATGGTGCCTTATAGTACAGTTTCTTGCCTTGTTTATTAAAATGCTGATGTTAAAATTAATAAAATAATTATAATCATTGATTTTTGAGCTTCATACCAGTTACATCTACATCCTCTTAGATCGTGGAATATTAAAGAGTAAATACGTATTTTTGGCTTTTAAAATTACACTAATCTCGTTTGTTTCTGGCTCGTAAATTTTATACATAGTGTCAAGTGATAAGATACTTTTCCTGCCCTTGTTCCTAGTTAACTCTTTGTGTTTACATTGGTCTGAAAATGGCCATCCTTTATCGATTGTCGTTTACTATTAACTACTTACTGATTGTATAAATTCTGTTTTCAAACTTCGTTAGTTGCTTTAAAGTGTCATGTGGTCTGGGCACATGAAAATTAAATGCCTTTCGTTACTTGTCTGGCAAAATGGTCTTTTTTCGCCCGCTTGTGTGTGTGTGTGTGTGTGTGTGTGTGTGTGTGTGTGTGTGTGTGTGCATATCTTGCCTGTTTGATTCTTATTAGATTAATGTTCGTAAGAATGGAATGTGTTTGGCGGGAAAAGTTGTGATTGTAGAGCCTCTTTTCCTTTCAAAGGGAAAATCCATCACAGATACTGCATTGTTAATTAAATTTTCGAGCTGAATTTCCAGCAAAACCGATTTCATTTGTCCTTAGAACTGTCCAAATACCCCAGGACCAGAAACGTGCCCTTTAGGACTTCTGTACTCCATGAAACTTCACATGTCTCAACTGACAAATGTATGGGGTAAACATGCAATCTTCTGGCGTGTACTGCAATGTTTGCAATCGGACTCAGGTTTGCGACTGTATGTGCTAGGGTAACGTTGGACAAATGTGCTGGAGATACGGGGAAGAAACTTGTCTTATGGATGCGGCGAGAAAGAGGGAAATGTTGTGGTACACAGTTTGAAAACATCTGGTGGAAAAGCAGGTTTATAAAGACGGTAATTTCACTACTATTGACTGGTGAGTAAAAGGTTGTTTCCAATAGTGGGGTGAACCACACCTGTAGAATATGAGGCGCATTCTGATACTACTTGCGGAGACACATAGCAGAACTCCAAACTGTAGTTCATCACGTAAGACAAAGCAAATAATATTTGGGAACCAAAGTCATATCATGTGCTTTTGCTTGAGTCTTGCCTTGATAAATGTTACTTTACATGGTATGTTAACTGAACTCAGTTAACCCTTTAAAGCCTACTGTTTACGTGATGCACCAACAGGTTTGATATTCAACAATTGTACATTCTGCCCCCACTGTATTGATATGTTTTGTATTTATCTGAGAACAAACAGCGACTTGTGCCACTTACAGCATAAACTGATTGGATTTTATAACCGAGATGAAAAGTGTTTACAGCGCGGTACGGACTGGGGCTTTAAAAAAGCAGTCTGCGCTTCGTCTTTAAAGGGCTAATTACAGTGATTTGGAGGTTGTTGTATACCGGGATACGTTGTACTGATTCATAAACACAGTCAAATAGCACTTAATGAAATTATGATATTACAATTACTGCCAGCAGCTAAACCATACTACAGAAAATCAAAATGAATATAATAATAATAATAAGCCTGGAAAAGAAACTGGATATCTTTTTACTGTGGCCTTCGATGTGCACAAATTTTTTACCTTTCCCTTTTTGTGTCTTATGATAGATGTTTATTGAGCACTGAATGAGCTCGGGACGTGGCCACGTTGGAGGGTAGTTGCTGTACTGATGTTTTGACCTGTACCGAAGGCTGCGGATACAGTTTTTAGTACTCGAGATGATGGGTGCTGTGGGCACCCGAAACATGTAAAATGACTTTGCAGTAAAATAAATCAGACTGCCTGCTGTTGCATCTAGTTGGATTTTTATTAATATTTTGTGCCCCAAATAATGTCATGCCTGCAGAACCCTGTGCAAAACAGGCTGTCCTGTCGTATTTTAGCCCTCAAATTTCTAAACAGCCTGTACGTTCCTAGCTGATGTGACAGAAATTGTTTGAGATTAGGTGTGGTGTGTGGAGTAAATATATACATGCAGCACGCGTAGACATAGGCACCAGTAATTAGGCTTTTGATTTTTGCCAGTTGTATGTTAGACGAATAGCACACGTCACATTATTACGTGTCAAAGTGGAAACCATTCCCATTAACGGGCACTGTATTCTGAACCCTCTCCCTTCACGTAACTCATTTCCGAGACTTGAATTGTGCGACACGCCTAAAAATGTTACAGTGCCAGAGTCATCATCATCATCATCATCATCACCATAATCATCATAACCAGCGTGAGGGTTATCTGACGCTTTCATTACACATCATTTTATCAGGTGAACTAAATTAGAAAATGGACTTTAGTGACATTGGATATGGAACCTTGTTAATTCCCGGACGACCTCTATCTTTCCTCGTCCCTCTCCCCTTAAACCCCCGAACCATCCAAGTTTTTAACCCTTTCATGTTTGTTGACACGCTTACAGTTTGTGTTATACACTCTGTAACAGTGAAGTTGACGGCCAAACCTTCATAACTGTTATGTTGGTCTACAATTAAATTTAGTGCAGCAAGTGATACGTGCGAAAAGTCACGGCGTCATATATGAAAACCATTAAAAACAAATTTATAATATTATTTCCTCTACAACTTGGACCCCTTCAAGGGTTCCTTCTTCGTGTTGTTTAGCTTATATCACCCATTCAAATTATTTTTAGGTTAAATTTATGATCCTTTAAATGTCAAACGAAATTGGTTTCATGAATATATCCTTTGCTATGTACTATACGCCGTTGACTTAGATATTTTGTGTAATTATATATTTTCCCCATAGAGTTTTTCGGTGGATAAACTAAAGGAAAGAGACTGCTTGGAAGATAAAGACGTAGATGAGTGTATAATATTAAAATGGATCATAAAGAAACCGAATGGGAGGCAGTGACTTGATTGATGTAGCTCAGAATATAGACAAGTGGTAGGCTGCTGTGAACACGAGACTGCACGAACCGTTTCTGTTAATTTCAGGGAATTTCTTGACTACATCAGGAATTGTTAGCGTCTTAAAATAGGCTTGTTCCATGCAGTTAGCTTTCACATGACCAAGGATTCTCGACGGGAGGACACACGTAGCTGTATAGATCTCTGCCACACCAGTATTTATATTTCAGAAATTTATGTAGCTATATCATCTTTGTAACGCAGTATTGATAATTCAAAATTGTACGTGGCTAAACCGACTTTTGTAACACAGAATTTATAATTCAGAATTTTATGTCAGTGGCAAAGCAGCCAAAATAGGAAAGCATCCCTTCTCTGATTCACGATGCTTATTCCTTATGAATGATTGCTTCGGCGTAGAATGGCCGTTAGAACGTAAAGTTTCACTGTATAAAATTGCATGAGGATTGTGCCTATATATTCACACTAACCCTACAGAGTTATAAGTGTTTAGAAACTTCTAAAATGGATTATTTTACAACGTAAAATTTATTTTGTAAAACGATATGACAAATATTAATTTAAAATACATTCATTATGTATTAAGCACATATCATCATTCCATCTAGCAGTGTTCAGTGTTTAACACACGGAAGTTTCATCGGGCACCACCTTCCATTAATTAACAATGATTTCCATTGCTACAATTAGCAGACAGTTGCAGAAGGCAGCACTAACGTTTATGAATTAAATTCAATGTGAGTGGCGTCCGTTAGGTCGTAGGTCTCTGTGTGTAATAGAGAAAAAAGCAGTGCCACTCAGGATGTTAACCTGGGTGCAAATGCAGCATCCAAACTTACGTGCACTCCACCGAAGTGTACTTAAATTATATATAAACTACCAGTGCGCTTGCGCGGAAAGCTGGCATTAAAATTTGACAAAATTTAGTTTGTGTCTTTCCTTTTTCCTGGAATCAGCATCATAATCCAGCGGCTGGTTTCCCGTATCCTAGCAGACACTGTGTCTTGGATTTTTTTTGACGTTTTGCTGACCGTACATCTCAGTATATTTATCTCAGTATTTAACCAAATTGATGCAAAAAATTTGTTTCAAAATAAGTTTTATTTCATGCCTCTACATGTTTCGAGCACATGTGCACATGTGCACAAGTTATAGTGAAACAAAATTTGTGCATCAAGTTCGTTAAATACTGAGAAAAAACACTGTGTCTTGGGTTCTCGCTGGGCGACATATTTCCCTCGGATGGATTTCCGTAGCAATGGCTACAGCTGAGGTTTTCCCAGTGCAACGTTTTCTATATTCTAACGCAGGCACTAGTTTCGGCTGTAAATAGTGGGAGTTTCCGTATCATAGGAAAGACTTTATTTTCGGTTTCTGTACCAATGGGTTTCTGTCGTTTAGGAAAATGATAATTTGTGTTTCCAAGCAGCAATTCATTTTTCAATCATGTTAAAAACAATATTAAAAATCTACCCAATTATTGTTTGACGGGTTTCACAGCGTAATGAAAGGACGGATATTGGTAGTGTAGTTATGGGGAACCCCGCCTAGTGTTAGAAATATTAATAGCCCCACCAGAAAAAATTTTCACACTTTCACTAGTCTTAGGTACGTTCTAGAAGTTGCGAAAGGCGAATATTCGCTTTGTAACTTCCGTTCGAACGCTTATCCTTGCACATGTAACAATTCAGCACTCGCAGGAACTTTTTTCATTGAATTTTATATTGAAAGTTTTCTAATATATCTCTATAAATTTCAGGTTTGTTTAAAATCGGACAAAAATGACATAAACTTTAGAATACCTACGTATATTTCTGACTGCTTTGGTAGCTAATGTTGGCATGGCTGTCATTTTTACAAAGGTTACCAATGATTCTACGTTTATTGGTACCGTGGTTTCCATGGTTTCTGAAACGAAAGCTGGTTTCTGGTACCATATTTTTCTTGATTACCTAAGTTCCAAATTTTTGTTAGGTCAACTTTGCTGCCGTGGGATCCAAAGTTGTCTATGTTTTTTGGTCGCTATGATAAAGCAGAGGCGCCAAAATTGTTTTGAATTTAAGGCATTTCCTATCTGATTATTACACGATAATATCTTGGAGAAAAAAATGGTGACCAGCACAGATGGACGGACGCACAGAGAGATGGACTTGACTGTTATATGTACCGCACATATAGACAACAAATTTAATTACACTATCATCTAAGTTTCAAGTGTGAATAGATTATATAGAAATTTTCCTCTGTCAACAACTGATTTTTAATTCTTTTTCAGTTACAAAGCAGAAAGGCGCTATCAAAGACTTAATGCTACATAAAACATGCTATAGTTAATTGTATTCTCTCTGTATTCTTTTTCTTCAGAAATTAACTCTCATGCTTCCACACAAAAAATTGTGTTTTAATTTCTAGTGCATGAAGTACACCATGCATAAAATAAGTTTCAGTTTTCTCTTGCTAAAAATCTCTTTTGATGTTACGTACTTCCGCCATTACGGAATGCCACAAGACAGACATGTAGTTCATGTAGGCCTATATATACGAAAACGATGAGCTTATTTCTATAAAAATGAAACATGTCCATTACTGTAACTAATGTAGAGTGTGTGTACTCGTCTAGCACAACTATATTTATTGGTAGAATATAAAATATTTACTACATAAGGTACAACTACAAGTTTCGGCCCTTGATAATGGTCATCTTCAGGTTGTACATGAAATATTTACTAAGCAGTTATACAAAACATACATGGGCTGTTATATGGGGTAGAGAGGGGGTAAAGTGGGCACAGGATTTCGTTTCTGTCAGAAGGGTTGGGCGGTGTGGGTTACATGGGGGGTCCATGCAGTTACCAAGCTATGTCTAAGCTTATTATAGTTAAATTTATGGTAGGTATCATATTATGTCTCTATATGCTGTGTAATTACACTGAAGTATAAAATATACAATGTACAATAATATGTAGCATCTGTGACTAAAATTTAGTTTCATAAACTTACTCTAGTTGTTAGCAGTATCTTACTGTCTTACATAAATCAGGCTAATATCATAATAATCTCGTCTGTACAGTTTCGTATGTGGAGTTATAATTCTCCTTATCGTGCCATTTCTCATACAATTACTGTGACTATAAGAATAGAATAAACTGTTCTTAGAAAAATTCAGTTACGGAACTTACTTGGAGTTACTTTACGTATTTTTTTTGGTATAAAAGTTTTTTATGTCGCAACGAGAAAGGAAGAGTTGTCAGTTTCTTTGGACGTGACGCTGCTGAACTAAATGTTTTGTTCCCCACATTTCAAACCAACGTAGACCTTTCATCTTTAAGGGCCCAAAGAAACGTCATTTTACTTTGGCCTTTCGTCCTTGTAAGATATGGCCAATACCTTTGACTAGAAACGTTAGAAAGTGTGTAACTAGAGACGCAGTGCCCATTACCATAAGAATTGGTGCGTTATGAATAGAGCTGGAAGACTTGAAACTTGTAAGGAAACGATAAAATTCACAGTTTTGTGTTGTATTATTGTTGTTGTTGTTGCATCGTCAACAATAAATACTGCTTTCATTATCTTGAGAAAAAATAAGTACATGCAATATGGAGAGAAGGACCAGATGACAATTGCTGCAACTCCACATGTTCGTGGTGTGGTACTTAAGCGATATCGTATCTTGTGACTTGCGCTTATGTTACTCAAAAAATATACTTCAAAAGGAGAGAAGCACAACACGAGTAGCAACTGCTTTATATCATCATACAAAATGTATTTCAGCACAAAACTTTTTTAATTATTTCCCTAACGGACTAAAAATAACATTATACTGCTTGTGCAAAATAAAATAGGCACACCAAAATAAAAATGTTCTTCTCGTATATACTACTCTAGAAAGTTCCAATTATAAGAAATATTATTTTTTGGCCAAACGTCAGTTCACGCTATTATACTTGCGAATAGTATCAGTTTTTGGTACCGTGATTGAAATATAAATCTAACAGTAATCGTTCTTAATACAATTCAGAATTTTAGGAAATTTTAGTCGGACTGATTATTATTATTATTATTATTGTAACTGACATTTACGTTGTTGAACAAGCAGATTAAAAAAGTTAAATTAAATGGTACTTTTTCCCTATAAAATATTCAGCAAACGACATTAAAAGATTTTGTAATACTTGAAGCCCACAGACGATAGCTTGTGACTTTCTGGAACTGTCAGGCCTGTCAAATTCTGTACTCTTTCCACATGAAACTGTGTGTACGGATAGACTGATGGTTTGCTGGGATCGTCGCACCACACGACGCTTCCTAATCAAGCAAAAGTCCACCTCACGTACAGCATCACAAACAAAAGAAATAGTACCGACCGTCAGCCCTGTAGATTGGATATTGGGATGTGTTCCAGATATTACAGCGACTGGAGTCCCTTATGACATATCACTCAATGTCTTCAGCCTCCCTTTTCATAGAAACTCGTGGATTGGATATTAAACATCTTGCCTGCTGACCCCTCCAGGCCTCACCTGGGAGTTCTGGCATTACACCTGCTTTCCTGATGAACTTTCGTTTCTGTTTTACGTGATGATGTTTGGAAATAACTCTCTTATTGGCCCAACGCAAATAGTACTTGACGTTGGTTGTACATAAGTACATGAAGTGAACATACAGTTGGTAATTCGCTTTTTCATTTTGTTTCAACTCCCGAGCGCTTATTGGTTTTGGATAAGTACTCATTAGAATACTTCTTTAACTCTTTCAAGAATAAAATTTATCCAAACTATTTTTAAAAATTCATTTCTGCCGCACAGTAGACACATTACAAGCATTAATCGAATAATATATAGTAGTTAAAAAATCAGTGTCGGTTGTGGGGATCACACAAAACCCAAAAATACATTGTGTGAGCATAATGGAGAGATCTGAGGGTTAAACATGGTGGTACATATAATTACCACTGGACGTGACAAGGTCAAAATATCCAGTGGAACTTCTGCTTTAGTCGCTAGCCATCCAATGAATCCCCTAAAGTGTGTTAAACTGAGCAAAGCTTTCCAGATTTCCTGAAGAATTTTCATGTTGCAAAATGTTGTTAAAATAACATATATTTAATAATAATAATGACAATAATATTATTAATATTGTGCTCGCGTGTAAGTACATATATATGTATGTATGGGTTAGGGATCTATGAGAGTTATTTGAAATAATTTTCAACGCGGTGTGCAGAATATTTAACAAAATGCGAAAATGCAGTTTGCATTATAAACACGACAACTGTCGACTGACCATGCCAAATCATGCTATTTAAATAACATCTTTAAGAAAGATAATAAATCCCTGGCCGTATTTTTACAACATCACAGAACCGAAGAACATAGTGTTCAGTAACACCGTCGTAAAACATATTAATTTTTTTTCTAACCAGTACGCTCTAAAGAATGAAACCACATAAAACCTCATTATATCGCATTTAGTGGCTTAAAATATTGAGTACAGTACGCATTTATTTCTTCACGAGTATAAGAAACACATACTGTAGCCGATCATTTTTAGTATAGTTGTTTCTTATGATTGCTGGCGTCAGTTACGGACGGTTCATGGCATGCGTTGTAAGTTAATCTGTCAACGTATATTCAACACCGTTGGTGATAGGTAGGAGGGGAGAGATTTAAATGAGAAAACGTTAGCAGCGGACAACGGAAGCTAGCAATCCAGTGTGAATTCAGTCGCGTACGAGTGTGTTGTAAGTGGGAGTACAGAAAAGTGACTGTCAGTTTCCTAGAAATGATCTAGTTGTTTTACTGGATATAACGCTCAATTATTTTATATCAACAATAAACTGAGTAAAAAAACAAAAAATTAAAAAATAAATAATTAAAATTATATGTGATTCGGTGAACCACACCCCTACCAAACTGAGCGCGTCGGGACAACAAAGTTACGAAGGGTGATCGTGTAGAATACTAATGAATTCATTCACCTTAACAAGTATGTATTTCAAAAGTCAGTACGTAATAACATGAAAGTAATGAAAAAAATTGCGCAGAATCATAATAAAGTGAAATATAAGCGCACGAGACCAAAAGGAATTGTAATTATTTTAAATTAATTTAATGCTTACCGTGTATTAAATTTGGAAATTTCATTAAAAGTCATGCCATCATTGGACAATATGTCAATATTCTTCATTATTACGTATTGAGTTCTAGGTAATTTATTTCTTTTGTCTTCGTTAGGAAATTCGCCGGTGTACGTCGTTGGAAATTACGTAATGAATGTTGTGACACTGACTGACACACAACAACCAAAAATTGACCCATCTTACGAAGGACAAGCGAAACATTCACCCTCTACTTCACGGTCTCTTTCATATGTCCTACTGCCATTATCAGCAGCCGGTATATCAAGTAACAGAGATTGCAGTCTTTCGGTTCAAACGGTGTCAAAACAGACCGGTCTGTGAGGCCATTAAATCCCGAAAATCGTGGAAACTCGTGAATGGCTTAATAACTAAACAGTCACTCAGTTTTAGGCAAAATTCACTGCAAAATTTCTTCTCAATGTAGCAAAAGGTTTACTATTGATTCTATACTTTCTTTGTTTCAAACTTTGGTGATTTTTGCTCCGTAACTTAGCAGTTGATGTATGCTTGATTACATGGATGATGTTTTCTCTGTGGCACCGATTCAATTAAACAGAATTTTAATTCTGTCCTTCAATCTTTTTACCGGCGGCATAACATCATTTTTAGGCCGCCAATGCTTCTTAAAGGAAAAAAAAACTGAAAATGGTTTTGCCTTGAATATTCCTTTCAGTTCGTACTAACAACAGTACGCCTTTGTCTCCAAACTGCGGTCCGAGTATTTGTATTATGCGAACCGCATTTAAATTTGTACATTATGGTTTTATTATTTCCATAGTCAGTGTCCACAATAGACCCATTGCTTTTTTCAAAGCAAGTTATTCACAGAGAGCGAGCTAGTGCTTCCTCATTCAATTCCCAATATCATTTCGTTTTAAAGTCATCTTGTAGCTGCTTACGTCTTCTTCTTCCTCATCTTCCCGTTACATCCATTCTTCCCTCTATCTTCTCTTACTTAAAGTGTTGTAGAAAGCAATTCGTACCCAGTATGTGACCCAGCCAGTTAGTTAGCCTTCCTTCTTTTAATTGTACGTAGGTTATGTATATAGCGTAACAATTACACAAATTGGGGCGGTTATGTATACCAATTCTTTTCTTCCACATGCGGCCCGCGAACATGCCCACAATAATGGGTGTGGTCCTCTGCCATAACAAGTGTTGGACGTCAGTGCTCTATACCGTTATCATTTTTGTGTGAGCTATCACAAGTGGCTCAAGTTTTCATTCCATTTATTAGCCTTGGAAACCAATCATAATGCCATTAACTCACCACAAAAAAACCTCCAATAACGCTAAAAATCCGGGTTACGACATCACTCATTAACCAAGCTCTTGCCTAACCGTGGCAACCCGGTTAATATGCTAACTCACCACACATTAAGGTAATTTATAAGGTTATCAATTGAAACACATTACATAAAGGTCAGTAAGGACTGTAGAAGAGTAAAATTTTCTAGCGTTTCGCAGGAACATACTGTCTCCATCGTCAATGTAGAAGCAACATATTCTTCCGAAAGAAATTTATTCAGGCTACATGGGGCCAGATCTCACACCTTGATGATCATTTGATTTGTAGAAAAGGTACTGGTGGCCTGAATAGTGTAGCCGGTATAGCGACTAGCAACGAGATAGAGGGCCCGGAGTTCAGTTTCCTGTGAGGACGAGATTTTCCGGCCTCATACAGGTCGGCCCTGAAACCTATGCGGCATTTATACAATGACTACAGCTTTTCTTTCCCGGGGCTAAGGCGGCCGTGGCTTGGCCTTCACCACCTACGCTCATCTAGCATTTTCCGTCCGTCTTCTTGGCATGAAATGGGATAGTCTTATAGAAAGTAATGAAAATACGATACAAAAACTTGCATAAAATAGCATGTCTTTCCTGTATTTAGTTTCTAGGTCGGTTGGGTGTATTCGCGAATGCTGTTAAAATATTTGCTAACGTATTTCAGAGAAGTGGATAAGTTGCCTTTAGATGAATGTCACGCAATGCACATGAGATCGCTGGAAAACTGTGTACTACAAATAAACTCAAGTGGTACTTATAGGTCACTTATACTTTTTTACATCTCGTGTGGGATGAGTTGTAGTGGGGCAAATTGGGCTGTTCCCCTTGATACCTATAACACTATAACAAGGAAAATGCAGTGTATCCAGCTTTTAATAACTGGTGTATCTACTGCCACACTCCATTGCAATTCCTCCTGCCCCTTATACATTCTCTCCCCCATCCACTGTCTCCACTGTCCATCTCTGTCCGCATTACATACCCTGTGTATATTCTATTTACACTATACTTCATACCCTTGCTTTGGACTCATGTCCGTCTATGTCAGAATTTCTGTATTCTTTCTCTTTACCTCATCCGTGTGATAGGATCATGGCAGCCTTTTCTCTGTCTCGTTTCCTTGCAAAAAGCCACCACAAACCTGGCTCCTCTTTATCCCCCCACCCCATGGCTCCAGCGGCGGTGCGTTGGACAAGTGCCCATGAATTCTTGAATGTTCATGAATAAAAGTGTGGTGAAGTGACCTCTCCGTAGTTGCACCGACTCTTCGTATGACCCGACCTGCGTAGCTGCACTCTTAGCAGGATTCAGAGCGGTGATACTGTCAGTCGACGTCATCACACATTAGGCCCAGGTTTTAAGATCGTGATGGTTGACTGAAATATAAAACATCTGGAGCTTCCTGTTACACGTTCCTAACGTCAAACAGAAACGTATTGACAACTGACACACGTGTTATACACATATCAGGTCAAAGACATTCCCTCCGTTCAATAAATTAATTCCCTGTCATTTAGTGGAAGCCAAATTTTCAAAATCTGTAATGGGAGAGGGCTACTGAAAAGTTCCACCTACACGAAATATCCATTTCGGTTTTCTAATTTAATATTTTGCACTTTGAAATAATCCCTACGTGAAAACTGACCATTGTTACTACCAACCTACATACAACCTGCCATGAAGGCACAGTAGGAGACGAGAGGTATTGCGCTAATTTAATTTTGTGCAATATTAAATACGTAAAATTTAACACTAATTAGTTTAATAACGCTTTTTATTTGTTGATTAATACTCCTAAATGTTTCGGTCTGAACTGTTGGCCTTCTTCAGGGAGCTCGTAAGTGCCTTGTGCAAATGTTGGTGTTAAATTTTAGATATGTTTTGCTCTAATCTTTCTTTAACCTCAGCGATACATGGGAGTGGGTGGTTAACGCCACGTCCGAGCCGCTTTAACCCGGAATGAAACGATACCTGTTGTATATGATGCTGGGTGAGAACCTGGGCCGGCCCAGACGGGTGCGAAAAAGTCGCCCTCCACAGGAATTCAATCCCCAGATCGTCCATCACGTAACGAGTCGCTGTACCCGGCCCATCCATTAGTATTATCACCATCGCTATATGTAAATTCTCCGACTCTGGGAAAACCGGCTTCCTCTTCAGTGATTAGGTTGTTTATCCATGGGGTAAAATGGCTGGGGCGTGAAGCTGACAAAACATTTTGTCAGAGCCGATCTTAAAAGTGGGTGGAGCTAAACCTCTGATCTAACGACATGACGTACAAAAGGAACGTTTGTATCCTGTGGTAAGCGCTTTCGCAAAATTGCTAAGAGCGAGTTTAGCTTCGTCACGTCCGTCTGTCCATGTCGTATTGTGTAAGAGTACGTTGCTGAACAACGTACTCTTACACAATACGACATGCTGTCACAGCACCCTGTTAATATAAGGAACTAATCAGTGAGTGTTTTTAAAATGTAACTTTAACGAGGAACAGTGTAGCTCCCTGAAGATGATCTTAGGATCGAAACATGTTGGAGCGATTTTAAGTGTTTTAATGTGAAATTTTATATATGTG
>Ga0136643_10004776_pt1 | contig 18863 bp, 17 predicted proteins | sample TergutLab28metaG_FD_96883 | JGI IMG/M metagenome (GOLD analysis project Ga0136643, IMG submission 96883) | Labiotermes labralis P1 segment gut microbial communities from Petit-Saut dam, French Guiana - Lab288 P1 (version 3) (version 3) | ecosystem: Host-associated > Arthropoda: Insects >...
CCAGAAGCACCTTGGAGAGACCTTGTCTGGTGTGGTTGAATCTTGCGTAAATGCTGTGGGTGTTGACCTTAATACCGCCTCCCCTAGCCTACTATCCTATGTAGCGGGCATTAGCCCTGTTGTAGCCAAAAATATTTTAACCTTTAGGGAAGAAAACGGAAAATTCACAAGTCGTAAAGAACTTTTGAAAGTTACAAAACTAGGCCCCAAGGCTTTTGAGCAATGCGCAGGTTTCTTACGTGTACGCGGCGGTAAAAACCCACTAGATAACACCGGTGTACACCCCGAATCTTACGAAATTGCAAATGCATATTTAAATTATACGCCTCCGGCAGCAGGCCCGGCTAAATCATTAAAAGATTTGTCGTCAAAGCCTAAACTTGACTACGATACAATAGCAAAAGCATTGTCAGTTGGTGTGCCGACACTTAAAGATATTGTAAAAGAGCTGGAAAAACCCGGGCGAGACCCTCGTGACGAGTTACCGCAAGTTCAGCTAAGGAGCGACGTTTTAGCTATGGAAGATCTAACAGAGGGTATGATACTAACCGGCACTGTGCGCAATGTAATAGACTTTGGCGCATTTGTGGACATTGGTGTACACCAGGATGGATTGGTTCATATTTCGCAAATAGTAAATAAATATATCAAGCATCCACTTGAGGCGGTACAACTTGGGGATGTGGTGCAAGTGAAGGTTTTAAGCGTTGACATAAAGAAAAAACGTATTGCATTATCTATGAAGGACGTGAAGTAATTTGAATTTTCTTGTTTTACTGATTAAAGGCATTGTAATAGGTGTTGCCAATGTTGTACCCGGCGTAAGTGGTTCGACTTTGGCAGTCATATTTAGAGTGTATGACAGGCTCATTGAATCTATCAACTGCTTATTTACAGACATGAAAAAATCCCTAAAGTTTTTGATACCTTTTGGGATTGGTATGGTTATTGGTATATTGGGCTTAGGTTCGCTGCTGGACTTTTTTATCGTAAATTTTTCCCTGCAGGCAGGCGCATTTATCGCCGGATTAATGGCTGGCAGTATTCCGTTTATTCATAAGCTGGCTATATCACAAAACGGCAAAAAAACGCATTATTATGTTGTGGCGGTTATTGCCGCAATTGCAATTGTTATTTTGTCGCTGTTTGTTCCTACTCCGGAAATTTATACAGGTGCAGAGTTTAGTATCAGCCTTGTAATTCTACTGTTTGTGGCAGGTTTTTTAGGTGCAGCGGCAATGATTATACCAGGGGTAAGTGGTGCCATGGTTTTAATGCTTTTAGGCGTTTTGCCTATTGCTATGCACACAATCACTTTAATCCGTGAATATCTTATGACTCCTTTTGATTTTGAGTTGTTGCCGCCAATTTTGCTGGTAATTGTACCTGTGGGTATTGGGCTTGTTGCAGGCATACTTTTAACATCGCGGCTGATTGCGAATTTGTTAAAAAACCATCATAGTATTACGTATTTTATAATTTTAGGCTTAGTTTTTGGAACAATTTTTGCAGTTTTTAATAATGACTCAACTTATCAAAGCCATGCGGGAATAACACTGCCATTGATTGTGTTTGCGGTAATTGCATTTATTATAGGCGCGATTATATCCCTTAAACTTGGAGAGCGGGATTAAACGTTATTGACATCGTAGTACAAAAACAAATTCAGTTGGTGGCGAATCGCCACCAACTGAATTTGTTTTTTATATTAAGGACTTTTGAAATTGTTCAATAATTTTTTCTATTGGCGTAGTTCCGTCGATGGAGATAATTGAACATAGCAGTAGCTTAATCCATTCTTCATGGAGTTTGTGACATCTATCCGGTGGATTTCCGTTATCGTAAGTGCTTGCGTAATTAATAAACCAGCAATAATGCTCGTACATGTCACCACCTTCAAGGATACGGTCACCAAATTGTTCAAATTCTCGCTTTTGTAGGCGTTTTAACCGAATATCCGTGGGGGTTGTTACAAATACAGCTAAATCAAATTGTGGGATAAGAGTATCACCCCAACCACATATAGAGCCGGACATTACAAACCCTTCACAAGTATTAATTGCGTGTTGTAAAATTGGAACACGCTCTGCATGTGGAACTCGGCCAGCCTTGGGAATATCCGTATCTAGCCAAGCATATTCGTCTACATCTATATGCTTTAAATTAAAATGTTGTGCTAATGCTTGAGCTATTGTTGTTGTTCCGGAACCAGCTGCACCAAATACGATTATGCCTTTCATTGTTGCCTCCATGAGCCAAATATATCCTAGAATAGTTTAATAAAAATATTCAGTTGGTTAGTGACACTAACCAACTGAATCAGGTGTGCAATGATTTTGTTTACATCTGTTTCTATTGGGTAAATAAAAATTCTTCTGTAACGCTAATAACTCTTTCGCCTAATACCTGTAAAAATACAATAATGGTGCTATACCCAGGAGTGTTTTGCTGACCTCGGTGGGTTATAAATTCCTCAAGGTTTGTAGTATAATGTCTGCGTGTTAAATTTGTTTCCGGATCTACAAATTGAGCCTGTGTGTCTACAAATGTGAATATGGTTTCTTCAGTTATTTCAAAAACAACGATATCCCTATTCAAAGGTTCGATAGCATACCCATTTGGGAAAATACCATAGTTTCTGCTTCCATCCTCTGCTATTTCATAAAAACCAAATTCAGATAACCTGCTGTTATCATCCCCGGCAATAACAATTACGTTTTCGCCAGCATGCCGCCAGAACATTCCATCTGGAGGCGAAGCATCTGTTACATATACTCTAACTTCATCAAGGTAAAGTCTGCTACCAGCAATTATTATTTGACCTGCCAAATTTGTAGGTTGTGCCGTAGATGCAGCTCCTCCAGTTGTAATAAGTACCGTCCTTGTATTTCCGTCCCAGTTTAACTCATAACCGATACTTTCTAACACATGCCTAAGGGGCAACAGGGTGGCATCGTTAATAATTTGTGCATACACATCTAAATGATGGCTTTGGCCATTTGTTATAAACACATTACTTCCGATTGTAATTACAATGGTGTAATCTGCACGTGTTAATGTTGCTTGGCGGGTTTCGTTATTCCAAGCTGGGTAAAAACCGAGCTGCTCAAAAACACCTCGTACGGGAACTAGCGTTCTGTCGTTTACAATAATAGGGGTTTGGCCAACAAAATTTACTTGCTCACCGTCAATGGTTACGCGAATGTTGTCGTTAAGGCTGCCTGCACAAATGGCAATTGGTGCAATTCCAACAATTAAAATTACTGAAAATAGTATGCATAATTTTTTCATTGTTAACGCCTCCTTTAGAATTAATACCAGTTCAAATATTTCGGGTTTTCTTTCAATAATGGAGCAACCATGTTACGCAGGGCACGGGCTTTCATTAACCTTGTGGTGGCATCGCCAAAATGGCCAAAGGTTAAAATACCTTCTTGTGCCGCTTGGGGCTCTATCTTGCTAAATGTATCAGAGCCAAGTGGAGCGCAGTGTCTGTTTTGAGGTACATGCAGTCGTTGTCCGTCCTTGTTTATTACGTAAAAATCTTCGCGCTCTTTGGATATTGTGCCTTCGGCTTTATCCCATTCTTCAAGGCCATGGATATATGTGTTGCGTGTAAAGTTTATACCAATAAGTAAAATTTGCGCGTCTCGTTCCCATAACTTGTAGTATGTGCCACCTTCTCCGCATGGTGTGTAGATTTTTTCTTCACCGGCAACAAACGCTTCTGCATCTTTGCCAAAAGCGGCGACAGCATGTGTTGGATGAAGTGAACGATGTACGCCTTCTCTTTTACGGAACATTTCCGTTAAAGCACCAACGCAGCTAGGGGTATACAATACATCCATTACAGGGTTCTGTTTGCTTACATCCGCCCATGTATGGCTTGCCATAACAAGCAAACCTGGTTTCATATACTCCATTAAAGCATCAAGCACTGCTTCGGCACCGCCTTCAACTGCTCCAATTGCTTTGTAGGAAATGTGTACTTTAAGTGTGCCCGATGGATCAATTCCTATGTTTGCTAAGTGTGACATTAAATCTTTTTTTGTATGCATTAAATTCTCTCCTATGTCTAAAAATTATCAATTATAGTCTGTTGATATTGAAACTGCACTCACTTTGACAGATAAAATATATATCATGTAGACAACTAATTCAATAATTTTCTCATGATTATTGTTTTGTCCTGTTCATCCACTTTAATAAACCCAGCCTTTTCATACAATCGGACAGGACCTAAAAAATCCCATTCATATCGTTCATTGCGCTTTTTAGGATAACTTTCGATGGCAGCATATCCTTCGGTTTTTGCATCAATAATTACTTGTTGCAAAAGAGCGGTTGCGACACCTTTCCCACGGAAATCCGGGGCAACTTGAAAACATACCACAACCTTTTCCTTCTTTTTAGCCGTGGCATAAAAATGTGCACCATTAGCTGCTTCGGTGGGAAAGTTAGCTTTGTCGTTTACGTTGCACCAACCGATTGATACACCGTCAACGAACGCCAAATATCCTTGCATAGCACCTGATTTTATTTGATATTCAGCAATTTGGCGAAGTATAGGTATAAACTCTTCTCGTTTATACGGACGCGTCTTTACTTTATCGAACAACTCGGCTTTTTCTTGCTCTTTCGTCATTTGATAACGGGTACAATAACATGGTCCCTCTGGTGAATTATCTGTAAATGCACGATTGTCGAAAAAGCTAAAGAAATCATTTGCAAGGTCTGGTGATAATTTGCAAATCACAATGTTCATTTCGTTTCTCCTAAAAATCAGAATTAATAACCACTGATGCAAACTTTGGGTTATGTGGAAATTCATCCATGCTTAGGCCGTCTATAATGCACACGCGGGAGTAGTCGTTAGAACCGTACAGTGTGAAGGGTATGCCATTTTCATATACAGCTTCCACACCGGCGCGGCGAAATAGTTGCAGACGCTCAGGGGGCAGTGGTTCGCCTATGTGCGAACATATAATTTTTGTTGGTGCAAGTGCAATGAAGGTATCCAGCGTGTCTACATAAGCTGCGCGACCGCAGGCCTCTTCCATCCAAAGCCAGCAATAAGGGTTGGTTGCGTCGCCTACATATAGCCATTTTTCCTCTTCGTAAAAGAATGCGATGCTGCCAGGGGTATGCCCTTGGGCGGCAACTGCACGCACGGTCATGCCCCCTAAGTCAAATACTGTGCCGGCAGTCAAAGGAGATAGATTTCCTGTTCCGCGTGCAATGTATGTTGCAAGGTTAAAATCCGTAGGCAATGTTGCGCCACTTGCGGCGTTTTTTCGCATTTCTTCATTCGTATGTTTTTTACACAGTGAGAAATCATTTTCATTAATAAAAACTTGTTCATCGAATTGCGCGTTACCGCTGGAATGGTCGAGATGGCCGTGTGTGTTTACAATTATTAACGGCTTGTCTTGGGTCATATTTTTAATAAAACCGTGCAAGTCGCCAAAACCATGGCCGGTATCAATAAGTAATGCCTTATTGCTGCCAACTAACAAATCCATAAAAACATATTCACCGCTGGTGATGCGGTACACATTTTCCTTTAGCAATGTAGCCTGGTAATAATCTGACATAATTATGCTCCTTTGCATCTAATGTATCCTAATTTGCAAATAACTTTCGTACTTCTTCTTCCGAAAGCATATTAATAAAACTGCCACCCTCTGTAATTACAGAGTCTATTAGGTCACGCTTTTTGTCTTGCAAATCCATAATTTTTTCTTCAATAGAATCCTTTGCTACAATATTAAACACTTGTACTGCCTTTTTCTGCCCATACCTATGGGCACGGTCGCTTGCTTGATCCATTACAGATGGGTTCCACCAGGGGTCGTAATGTATTACTACGTCAGCACCTGTAAGGTTTAAGCCGGTTCCTCCGGCTTTTAATGAAATTAAGAATATATCCTTATTACCAGCGTTAAAACTTTCGGTCATATCCATACGGTCTTTTGATTTTACTGTGCCATCTAGATAGAAATATTCCATCCTTTTGCCATTTGGCATTGTAATTGCTGTTTTATCCAGTGCATCCTTTATAAGACCAAGCATACTTGTAAATTGTGAAAATAAAAGTACTCTATGGCCGGATTCCAGTGATAACTGAATTGTTTCAATTGCAAGATTTAGCTTGCCGCTTTCACCTTCATAATCTTCTAAATATAGGGATGGGTGGCAGCATATTTGGCGTAACCGTGTAAGCTGTGCCAAAATGCGCATACGGTTATCTGCAAAAGTATCTTTGGCAATTATATCGTCAAAGGCGCCAATAGTTTCCAGCAGGTTTGCCTGATAAATTTTCTTTTGCTCTGGTGTCATTTCTGCCTGGAGGGTTGTTTCTGTTTTTTCGGGTAGTTCTTTTAATACGCTTTCTTTTACACGCCTTAAGACAAATGGGGCAATTTGTTGGCGCAGCTTTATTGCTGCACTGGTATCACCATACTTGATAATTGGCGTTTCGTAAATTCTTGCAAATTTATGTGCGGAGTATAAATAGCCGGGCATAATAAAGTCGAAAATAGACCATAGTTCTGTAAGTGTGTTTTCAATTGGTGTGCCGGTTAAGGCGAAGCGTACGTTGCCTTTAATTTCTTTTAAGCTTTTGGCTGCTTGTGTGCCGGGGTTTTTTATGTTTTGTGCCTCGTCTGCAATTACATAGGCAAATTCTAAATCTCTATAATAATCAACATCTCGCTTTAACATGTCGTAAGTTGTAATAAACACATCAACATCTGCTGTTTTTAATAACTCGTGTCGTTTTTCCGGCATACCGGAAATAATTTGTGTCTTTAGTTTTGGTGCGAAACGCGTAATTTCATTTTCCCAGTTAAACAAAAGGGAAGTAGGACATACAACTAAAGAAGATTTGCCCTTTTTACGCTCACTTGCTAGTACAGATATTATTTGCAGGGTCTTACCCAAGCCCATATCATCTGCTAAAATACCGCCAAATCCGTAATGGGCTAATGATTTTAACCAGTTGTATCCTGTTTTTTGATATTCACGGAGTACAGCTTTTAAACCGCTGGGCACTTCAAAACTAATATTATCATTGTTTTTAAAATGATTTAAAAGGGTTTCGACACCTGTATCACGCTTTAAAGCGTGTGTACTAATGAGATTTTCGGTTAATTCGTTTACGTATAGTGCACGATATGCCGGAACAGTAATAGTCTTACCTCTTATTTCCTTGCGTGTAATATCCAGGGCATCAAGAAAGCTTGCGGCGGCTGATACTGACTCATTGTCTAATGTTATAAACCGCCCATCTTTTAGGCGATAGAATTTTTTACGTGTTCGGTATGCTTCTAGTGCTTCTAGTAGTTCGCTAATTTCATAACCTGCATCTTCTAAGGATACTTTTAGTAAATTGCCGGAAAGGCGCATACCAATTTTGGGGGATTGGGCGCGAATTACTTTCTTCTGTAAATCTTCACTTACAAAAACTTCCGCATTTTCTCGTAGGCTATCTATTTGCGCTTCGTGTAAAAAGGAATGAATCATATCATCGCCTTTTAACCTATATAAGCCTTTTTTGCGGTCTTCATAAAAACCTAGTGCCAGCATTTGGCGGCGTACAGTGTATTCTGCAACAACATCGCGTCCGGTTTCAGAAGTATCTTCAATTGCGTTTATTATTTTATTATCATAATGAAACGCTACACGGCCAGTGATATCTTTCTTCTCGCTATCGAAATACATTTTTGTTATAAGAGGCAGGATTTCACATTCGACTGCTTCACCTTCGCTTGTGTATACAATGCCCATGCGCCTAATTTGCGGTAATATTACTGTCAAAAATTTTTGCTGGTCATTACCAGCCATAAGAATTTCATGAGAAGGGGTATTGCTTAATGCTTTAAACAAGGAGTCCAAAATGCGCCCATCCGGTTTTGGCACCCGATACAAACTGTCATTTGCTAAAATATAACAACTATGCTTTCCAGAAATAACACGATAGTCCAATTGTTTCGCGTATATGGAGATCCCAGCGGTTAAATGCCGCACATGTAAATCAATGGGCGGCATTCCGTCAATAAAATTTATTTTTTCTCCAAAGCCGGATACACAATCTAGTGACTGACCACAGTACATTGCAAAAAATTCGTCAATATTGCGGCTAGTTAGATACAAATCCCGGGCTGCAAGAGGAGAATGAGTAAATTGATACTGGGTTCCCAAACGTTTAATGATTTCAGAATAAATATCATCTTCACGCATGATAAATTCCAGAAGCTTTTGAGAAGTTTCGTCAAATATATTTGGGTTATGGTCAAAGGTTAACCCTTGACCATATGATATGTTTTCTCCATTTTTGCAACTATTTACAAAGCTTGCAATACTTTTAATAACATATTTGCGTCCACGGCCGACAGAAAACGTAAGGTACATATTGCGCAAATTAACGCAGTGCAAGGTTGGTGTTAATGCAACTTTTGACGTGTCCGAATTATTAAACTGCGTTGGTAATGTTTCATCTATGCCATCGAAAATAATTTCTTCTAACTTCGTAGTTAATTCATGTGCATGTTGTCGCATTTTTCCCGCAGAAAACATGCGTGCATGGCCTTCTACATGGGCAAAAAGCGCGGCTACAACATGCTTGCATGCACCGCGCCATATACTATGGCTTTCGCATGAGCAAATGTAGCTTGTTAGCTGATCTTGCTTATCTAGTTTTAGGGTTACGTCATAGTTTTTATAATTTCCCTCAATTATGGCACGTACTAAGGTTTCATCGTTTTGGTCTTGATCTGCACTATAGGAAAGTAATTTTCCGTCACGATAATATCGCTCACCGCGGTCGTATACATCCTGATTTGAACTTAAGTTCAAAATCATGCCTTTTGTAATAGTGTTTTGTGATGCTGGCATTAAAGAACCTCCGTAATTTTTGTGAACACATGGATGAGTGTTTTGACATTGTTTATTTGGGCAATAATTTAAGATGTCGTGCTCTTTATTATTATCATCCACACACAAAGTTATTTTACCACAACCACAAAAAAAGGGAATAGGCAATATGACTTAGTCTTAGAATTTGTCTATTGGGCTACATTATGGTAAAGTACAAATACTTAAGAATTTAATGAGGTGAATATATTTATGTGCGGATTTTGTGGATTTACCGGATCTAATCCAACCCACGCAAAATCTATTATAGAAAGTATGATAGACACTATAACTCATCGCGGACCAGACTCTGTAGGAACATATTTAAATGACAAAATTACCCTGGGTTTTAGCCGGCTGGGTACTGTTGCTTTAGAAAACGGAACACAACCCATGCACAACAAAACCAACACATTGGCACTTGTGTTTAATGGTGAAATTTATAATTTTAACGAATTACGTACATTACTTGAGGAAAAAGAACATACATTTAAAACTTTATCTGACACAGAAACGCTTTTGCATTTATATGAAGAATATGGCATAGGAATGCTTTCCCATTTACGCGGAATGTTTGCATTTGCTATTTATGATGCTGTAGAGGACAAGCTTTTTTGTGCCCGGGATCAGTTTGGCATAAAACCTTTTTATTATACGCGGGCAAATGACCAGTTAATTTTTGGGTCTGAAATTAAATCCTTTTTTCAACATCCGGATTTTGTACCTACTGTAAATACCGAAGCCTTGGGACAATATTTGACATTTCAATATTCAGTTTTAGAAGAAACGTTTTTTAAAGGCGTGTACAAATTGCCCCCTGGCCATTATTTAATTTGGCAAGATAGCAATGTAAAAATATCACGCTATAACAGCCATTTATTTACCCCTGCAGAAATGTCATTAAACGATGCGGTAGAAAGTATTAACAATGCGGTTTGCGAATCTGTCAAAAAACATGTAGAGAGCTGTAGTGTAGAAGTTGGCTCATTTTTATCCGGAGGTGTAGATTCCGGTTATATGGCAGCAACCTTTGGTGGCGGTAAAAACAACAAAACTTTTACCGTAGGTTTTGATTATGAAAAATATAATGAAATTGGACATGCCCAAAGTTTATCTAATGCACTTGGCCTCGAAAATATTTCCAAAATAATTTCTACAGAAGAATACTGGGAAAGCCTACCCCAAATTCAATACCACATGGACGAACCCCTTGCGGACCCAGCTGCTGTAGCCTTTTACTTTGCAAGCCGGGAGGCTGCTAAACATGTAAGAGTTGCCCTTTCCGGTGAAGGCGCAGACGAATTTTTTGGCGGTTACAACATATATAAAGAACCCATTAGTTTGCGATTTTACTCACTTTTGCCAATAAGTTTACGAGAGTGGATTGCAAGCCTTGCCAAAAAATTGCCACAGGGTACCCGAGGGCGGAGTTTTTTAATGCGCGGTGCTAAACCTGTAGAAGAACGTTTTTTTGGCAATGCATTCATTTTTTCAGCAGAAGAGCGGGATAAATTTTTAAAAACCACAACAATCCAAAGCCCAACAGATATTACGCGGCCTTATTACAACCAAGTAAAGCATGAAGACGATATAACAAAAATGCAATTTTTGGATATTAACCTGTGGCTTGTAGGAGATATTTTACTACAGGCAGACAAAATGAGCATGGCCCATGGGTTGGAAGTACGCACACCGTTGCTTGATAGAGAGGTATTTAGAGTTGCGTCTCGCCTGCCGGTAAAGCATAGGGTGAGTAGAAAAGGGACTAAAATTGCCTTTAGATTGGCGGCGGCAAAACATTTGCCTAAAGAAACGGCAAACAGGCGTAAATTGGGTTTTCCTGTACCCATTCGCATTTGGCTTAGAGAGGAAAAATATCACAACATTGTAAAATCACATTTTGCAAGTGCAACTGCGGAAAAGTATTTTCATACAGAGGAATTAACTAGATTAATTGACGAACATTACACCGGCAAGCACGATAATAGCCGCAAAATATGGACAATATATATGTTCCTGCTATGGCATAAGGAATTTTTTCCGGAAATATAAAACTATTTGCGTGCACAGCGCGCACCCGCAGCGAACGCGAAGGAAGCGTAACCGGGATTTATTCCGGTGGAGCGGCGGGGTTTGGGGCAGAGCCCCATTTAAATGAAAGGAGAGCCTGTATGATTTGTGAAAGTTATTCTGCTTCAGATACTGAAAACCTGGGCTTTATACTTGGGCAGGAGGCAAAAAAAGGAGATATTTTTTGCCTTAGGGGTGATTTAGGTGCGGGTAAAACCGTTTTGGCTCAAGGCTTTGCAAAAGGACTCGGGTATGCGCATCGGGTCACCAGTCCTACATTTACACTTATGAATGAATATATAGGTGGTCGTCTTCCTATCTATCACTTCGATTTGTATCGGCTTGAAGGCGGCGAAACCGATATGGAAAGCATCGGTTACGAGGATTATTTTTATGGCAATGGCGTAGCCTTGGTAGAATGGGCAGAACTTGCCCAAGATGCAATTCCACCACACGCAATTTGGATAAAAATCACACAAGATATGCAAAATGATATTGATTATAGGGAGATTACTATAAGCGATGAAGATACTATCAATTGACACATCCGGCCAGCAAGCAGGTGCTGCCATTTTAAACAATTACATAATTGTTGGCGAAATTCTGCTTAATGCCCGAACAGGTGAAAAATCATGGACACATTCCGAAATTTTAATGCCCGGTATTGACCAGCTTTTTAAGCTAACAGGCATTAACAGAACTGAGATAGATTATATCGCTTATACATCTGGCCCAGGGTCATTTACCGGGCTTAGAATTGGTGCGGCTACAGCGCTTGGACTTGCTGCCGGCTTAAATAGACCAACCATACCGGTTCCTACACTGGATTCATTAGCATACAATATGCTAATGATGGCAGATTCGAGGGGAAATACCGGGCTTATTATTCCTATGATGGATGCAAGGCGAGAGCAAGCGTACACCGCAATTTACAAGTTTGACGAAAGTGGTAAACCAATGCGTACAACAGATTACATGGCATTACCTGTAACTGAGATGATAGAAAAAATCGATTCATCATCACAAATTTTTCTACTTGGAGATGGTGTGTGTGCGAACAAGGAAACATTACAAACCGCCCTACCCCATGCAATTTTTGTACCGGCGCATAATAACCGCCAGCGTGCTTCATCCGCCGGAATTTGGGCGGCGGAGCAAATTGAGTCTGGATACACACCAAGTGATGTTGTAGATATTTTGTATGTTCGCGCACCACAAGCGGTACGCAACTTAACGCCAGGATCTAAAACCCTATGATTACTATAATACAGGCAACTACTGCCCATGCCAAAGGCATTCATGCTGTGGAGCAAGAATCTTTTTCAGATCCCTGGTCACTACACTCCATTGAAAATGAAATTAACCGTGAAGGCAATATTTGTCTTGTTGCAATAGAAAACAGCATGGTAGTGGGTTATGTTTCTATGCGCTGTATTTTTGAAGAGGGGCATATAAACAATATTGCTGTAGTTAAAGCATATCGTAGGCTTGGTGTTGGGTCCTTACTTTTTGAAACACTTGTTACAAAAGCTAAGAGGTGTAGTGTAACAGCCCTAACACTTGAAGTAAGAGTCAGCAACCATGCCGCAATATCCCTTTACGAAAAATATGGTTTTAAAGTAGAAGGCTACAGAAAAAACTACTATGAATTTCCTACAGAGGACGCTGCAATCATGTGGAGCAATTTAAATATTTATAATTTATCAAAACCCCCGCAAGGGTGCGAACATAAGGAGCATGCATGAATCAAAAACCCAGAGAACTTACATGGAAAGAGCTAAAATATTTTTGTAAAATACAATCAAACCCAAGTAAAAATAAAAGCAATGAACTCATTGGCCAAGACCGCGCAACGGAAAGCCTGACCTTTGGCTTGTTAATGAAAGAAAAAGGCTATAACATTTATGTTTGTGGCGGCACTGGCACTGGCCGTACTACTTTTGCGCAAAAATATGCAGAAAAAATGGCTGCATCTGAGACTATTCCACAGGATATATGCTTGGTTTACAACTTTGAAAACCCAAAGCGTCCAAGGCTTTTGCGGCTTCCACCGGGAATGGGTAAGCGTTTAAAAGCAGAAATGAAAGAATTAATCGAGCGTTTGTCTGAAGAAATTCCTAAAATTTTTGCGGACAGAGAGTATGAGCAAAGAAAAAATGATATTGTACGTATTTTAAAAGGCAAGCAAGAAGCTATCATAAAAACCATGACGGAAGAAGCGCGTAAGCACGATTTTGAAGTTAAAAATTCGAATACCGGAATATTTTTTCTGCCAATTGTTGATGGCGAAGTGATTAACGAAGAGCAATTTGACTCTTTGACCCAAGAACAGCGTGATATCATTAGTAAAAAATCCGAATCTATTCAGCAGCGTGCATCTGATGCGCTTAGGGAAATTAAAGAATATGAGAAAGTAACAAAAAAAGATGTGGATGATTTAGACTATGCCCTCGGTTTATTAACCGTTGGGCATCATATGAGCGATATCATACAATCATTTTCATCTGAACCGGAACTTTTAAAGCACTTGAAAGCAATGCGGGAAGATATTTTAGAAAATTTGTCAGATTTTATATTAGGAGACTCGGACGAAGAGGATGCAATACATGCACTGATGCCATGGCAATCTAAAAAAACGAATGATGACGGCCTATCCAGATACAAGGTTAATCTAATGGTTGATAATAGTGAGTTAACCGGCGCACCGGTTGTTGTAGACTATAATCCAAGCTATACAAATTTAATTGGTGAAATTGAATTTGATAACGAATTTGGTAACTTCTCTACAGATTTTATGAAAATTAAACCTGGTCTTTTGCATAAAGCAAACGGCGGGTATTTAATTCTGCAGGCTCAGGATGTTTTAAGTAATCCTCTGGCTTGGGAAATTTTACGCCGCGCACTTGTAACGGAGCAAATTGTTACGGAGCCGCTAAGGGAATACAACACTGGGGTTGCTGTAAACTGTATAAAACCCGAAGCCATACCCTTAGATATAAAAATAATTTTAGTAGGCGGCAGTTTTTACTACGATATTCTTTACACTTATGACGATTATTTTGAAAAACTATTTAAAATTCGCGCAGATTTTGACTATGAAATGAAATTAAACGATACAAATATTGCTGAAATATCCAGGTTTGTAGAAGAACATTCTCCCCTACCCCTTGATAAAACTGCTATTTTTAAGTTAATCGAACATGCCACACGCCTTGCAGAGCGGCAAGACCGCTTGTCTACTAAGTTTAGCCGATTGACGGAAATTATTAACGAGGCGGCGACCTGGGCAAAACTTGATAATGCAAAAAAAGTAAAAGCAGCCCATGTGCAAAAAGCAATTTTAAAGCGGGAATATCGCTTAAATATGTATGAAGAAAAATTGTCAGAAATGATTGAAGAAGATACGATCATGATTTCTACAGATGGTGCCGTAGTTGGGCAAATTAATGGCCTTGCGGTGCTTGACACAGGGGACCATGCCTTTGCAAAACCTTCTCGCATTACCGCTACAACTTACATGGGTAGTGCGGGTATTGTTAATATCGAAAAAGAAGCAGATATGTCCGGCTCGGTTCATGATAAGGGCGTTCAGGTTTTATCAGGGTATTTGGGGCAAATGTATGCCCAAAGTTTTCCTATATCATTGTCTTGCAGAATCTGTTTTGAGCAAAATTACAGTGGTATTGATGGAGATAGTGCGTCTTCTACGGAGTTGTACGCAATACTTTCATCATTATCTGGACTACCTATACGCCAAGATATTGCCGTTACAGGGAGTATTAACCAACATGGTGAAATTCAGCCTATAGGCGGTGCAACCTTCAAGATAGAGGGATTTTTTGACTTATGCAAAAAGCGCGGCCTCACAGGAAAGCAAGGTGTGATAATTCCTACACGTAACGTAAGAGACTTGGTATTGAAAGATGAAGTTGTTGAGGCTGTAAAAAATGGTGAGTTTCATATATACCCTGTTTCCCATGTAAACGAAGGAATAGAGATATTGATGGATACCCCTGCAGGCGTAAAGGATCCGTATCCGTTTAATACGGTGCATGGTAAGGTTTATCGAAAATTACGATCCTATCACCGTAAGGGTACGAAAAACGAATAGCTCGTGGGCAAGCACCGGCCTATGATGATATGTTAAAAAAAAATTGTGTATGAACAATTAACTAAATTGCGATACCAAGGAGGTTTTCACTATGCCAAAACTACGAAAGATGCTAAACGATGTAAGCGCAGACTACATTCAATCCTTTATGCGGCTAATAGAAACCCAAAGCAAGGAAACCATTGCAAAATGGTGTGTCAGTTATGCCAAATTCAACATTCTGCCGCTATGGTTACAGGAATTTCCACAGGATACCCGCCCGGCAGAAACCCTTTTGGCCATGGAAGAATTTTTAAATGGTAAACTAAAATTAGCAGACGCAAAAAAACAAATTAAAGAATGCCGCGCCGCAGCCCGGGAGGCAGAAGGCAATCATATTGCTCAAGGCGCAGCACGTACAATTGATGCGGCATCAAGCACGATTCACAATTCGGCTAGTGCGATTGCAATTGCGTTTTATGGCGGGCTAACCATTGCATATAGCCAAAAAGGGCTTGATGCCCCTTGGGAAGTGCTGGAACAAACCGCAATAGAAGAATGCCTAAAAATGCAGGAGTCCTTTGCAAAAATCGCAATTGCGGACGAGCCTAATCCGGCAAAAATTGAATGGAATTGTTAAAATTCAGTTGGTAACGATTTGTTACCAACTGAATTTTAACACAATTGAAAGGAATGATTCTAAATGGCTTCAAGCAAGCAATACATAAATCCAAACCGGTTAGAATTTACAATAACCGATGCTTGCAGCGGAAAATGCAAACACTGCTCTAAAGGCGAGCTTACCACAACCGGAAAAGGAATAGACCCTGACAAAGCTGTTACCGCATTGAAGCAGCTTGCCGGGCGGTTTTCTATTGATTCGATAATGACATTTGGCGGCGAGCCGTTGTTATTTGCGGATACTGTATGCAAAATCCACGAAGCTGCTCGGGATTGCGGCATACCTCAGCGACAAATTATAACGAATGGATTTTTTTCGAAAGATGCAAAAAAAGTTGACAGTGTAGCAAAAGCCCTTTGGGATGCGGGAGTAAACAATGTCCTATTGTCTGTTGATGCATTCCACCAGGAGTTTATTCCTATTGGGCCTGTTTTACAATTTGCCGAATTACTCTTGCAGCATGGTATTCCGTATTTACGTGTACACCCGGCGTGGGTCGTAAATGAAGCACATAATAATTTCTATAACACAGAAACAAAGCGACTGCTTAAACTTTTTGCAGATAAGGGTATTTACGCAAGTTCGGGCAATGATATATTTCCTTCTGGAAATGCAGTAAAATATCTTGGAGAATACTTTCCGCCACCGGCAGAGGTGGATTTGTCTGAGCAATGCGGCTCTGCACCATATACATCAAGGCTTGACGAAATTGATAGTATAGGAATAAACCCCGATGGTACGGTTGTTGCATGCACAGAGATTGGCAATATCTATGACAATGATATTTTAAGCATTGTTGACAGTTACGACCCTTATAATGATCCTATTTTACGAACTATTTTAGATGATGGTGTTGAAGGATTATTACGTTTTGCAAAAGAAAAAGGTATTACTGTAGATATGAGTGATTGTGGTTCTGCCTGTGGAGTATGCCGCAAGCTTATGAAGGAGATACAAATACATGTTTAGAATTACCCAATTAACCGAACAGCAGACAAATTACATTGACGAACAGCTTGAAGCCTACGATAATAATTACATGAAAGTTCGCCCAGAAGGAGAAATAAATATTGGCATTACGCATGATGGTAAATTAATTGCGGGTGCAATGGCATCTATGACGGCGTTTAAAATTTTATATGTATCCACAGTTTATGTGGAAGAATCTTTTAGAGGGCAAGGCATTGGCCGTAAATTAATGGATGAAGTCGAAAGACAAGCCCTACAATTTGGCGCAACTATGATTAGGTTGGACACATTTAATTGGCAGGGTTATGAATTTTATAAAAAAATTGGTTATCAAGAAGTAGGAAATTACAAAAACGAAGCCGAAAATTTTTCTGAACATTTTTTCTTAAAAAGGCTGGGACATTAATATGATTAAATTACAGGGCGAAAAAATATATCTTGCAACAATGGAACGTGAACATTGCAAAAAAGTTTGGGAAGAAACAGAATATGATTTTACACAGCACACGGATATGTTTATAATCGGACGTTCTTCGGAAAATGCAAACGAATGGTTTGATAACATGCAAAAGGAGCAGGGCGAAAAGCAAATTTATCTGGGAATTTTTTTGCCGGACGGAGCCATAATAGGTGATATTTCATTATGGGGTTTGGACTGGAAGAATCGCTCCAGCTCTCTTGGATATGGGCTTACAAAACTGGAATATCGAGGCAAGGGATATGTATCAGATGCGGTAAAAGTTATTTTACAATACGCATTTAGTCATTTGGGGCTCGAACGCGTTTCTGCCAGCACACAGGATGGCAACATAGGTTCTAAGCGAGTTTTGGAAAAGTGCGGATTTACATTAGAAGGGCGAGAACGCAAGGCTGTATATTTAGCGGGCAGACGGCATGACAGGCTTATTTATGGGTTACTTGCAGAGGATGTGGTAACATGACAAGCATGGTCAGAAAGCAGTATCAAGATAGTAAAAGAGATTTTATTGAGCAGATATTATTAGATGCACAACGCCATCAAGCATAGCGAAAGGAGAACTTACAATGACACCTGCAACACAACCGACAATTTATTTCATAGGGGTAACTACCGGAGCATCTTCTATAATGAAGGTTTTCCCCAAATGGGCAGAGGCACTTGGTCTAAAAGATGCCATAATAAAGGGGATAGACCTGCCACTGCACGCCCCTGCAGAAGATTATCGCAAAGTGGTGAACTTTATTAAAAACGACCCATTATCCATGGGTGCACTGGTTACCACCCATAAAATTGACTTGTTCGTGGCTTGCAAAGACATGTTTGACTACATCGATTTGTATGCAGAGGAGCTAAGCGAAGTATCATGCCTATCCAAACGCGATGGTCAGTTTCGTGCCCACGCAAAAGATCCCATCTCTAGTGGCCTTTCTTTAGAACGTTTTGTGCCGAGAAATTTTTGGAAAGACCATGGCGGACAAGCAGTTTTGTTAGGTGCCGGCGGCAGTTCCCTTGCTATGTCCCTTTATTTTGGCCAAGAAAAGTTTGGAGATAATGTGCCTAAAAAAGTTATTTTATGCAACCGTAGCGTTCCAAGATTAGAATCCGCAAAAGAGCATCTAAAAAGAGTTGCAGATCGAATAAATCTCCAATGCATTCATAATCCCACCCCGGCTGATAACGATGCGACAATAGGCAATTTACCTCCCTACTCTCTTATTGTAAACGCAACGGGGCTTGGTAAAGATGCCCCAGGCTCACCTACAACAGATAATGTCAATTATCCACCAAATTGCCTTGTATGGGAAATTAACTACCGTGGAGATTTAATTTTTATGCGGCAAGCCAAAGACCAAGCCGAGGCAAAAAATCTTCATGTAGAAGACGGCTGGGATTACTTTGTTTACGGTTGGACACAGGTAATTTCCGAAGTATTTAATGTATCCATTGAAGGCACAACCCTTGATAAACTAAGCGAAATTGCAAAAATGTAAATTCAAGTGGTGTCTGTGCGCCCACCACTTGAATTTATTTTCATATAAGGAGTCCTGCAAATAAAAGTCAAGTAAAAGTTTGCAAATATTCAATAAAAGTTTTTGAGCTGGAAAAGCCAATAGCAAACAAGCCGCCAATGAAAGCGACTTTTGAAATGAGTGCTATGA
>Ga0136643_10004777_pt1 | contig 18861 bp, 8 predicted proteins | sample TergutLab28metaG_FD_96883 | JGI IMG/M metagenome (GOLD analysis project Ga0136643, IMG submission 96883) | Labiotermes labralis P1 segment gut microbial communities from Petit-Saut dam, French Guiana - Lab288 P1 (version 3) (version 3) | ecosystem: Host-associated > Arthropoda: Insects >...
AACTCGGTGCAGAAAACCATACGCTGCAACTCAACATCTAATGCTCCTGATGATGAGCGTATGCAACCGAAACATGTCGAGCTAAGAATACATCAATAAAATTACCTAGTTGCATCAAGTTGGAATTTCACTTTATTTCATGATGAAGATGCACTGTCAAACATCCCTCAAGTTCTGTCCCTGCCAGGACCGTCTTATGGTTCGTAACGAACAACAAATGTGGACATAAACTTTGAACAGTGTACACAGAATGATTTATCGAAGGGCTGCTGACCATTTCTGTAGTCAATTTTCGATAAAACATAATTTCACGGCGTAAAAGGAAGGTGCCTAGCAATAAATTTCATTCTTGTAAACACTTCTACCTTCGTTTGTTTGTGTTTCTGTGTTCGCCCACTTCTTGAAAAACAAAGAAATAAGCCCACAATGGGCAAGAAATCAATACTATCTCCTTGCTCCTGGTGTGTTCAACACAGTACACAGTACAGTCTCCCGCGGGACAGCTAGCCGGTAGAAAAGGGAACACGAACTGCAGGAGACAAGCATAAATGAAGACCGACCTAGCACAAGCCACTTGATATTAAACATTCAGAACGGTCTTGCACTGAGTTTACTGTTTATAAAACAGATTTATATATTGGACTACCAATTTGAGTTTAAGGAGCTATTTTTCGAATTCCTGTTAAATTTTAATTGTTTAATTTATTGTCACCCTCGTGTACGGCAATTTCGGTTCCTTCAGGAGAGCCTATTAAATCCGTTCCGTTGATATGCTCCTTTGTCTGTCTGACAGCTTGCCACAAATCTAGAACTGTTCGACGGGTTTTGAAAAAAAATTTATACTGGAGAATTTTTCCAAAAATTCACAGCACTTCAGCGTCTGTTCATATTGAACAGTCCTAACGCTCAGTTTACACCGACATATACATGCGTTTTTTGTGTGTATTCCGAGCGTGACAGTTAAATACTGATCCGATGCAAAATAAAATATTTCGAACGAACTGTGGAGAGAAATGGAAAAAGCATTTTTTATGTCCAAAAATGTTTCTGTACGTCGTATCACATTTGTGTTAACCGAATAAAAGGGGCACTATGCGTACATTTTCGATTTCAAGTTATACTGAAGAACTGACCGAATCCTTCCAATATACATAAATATTTAATTTTATTTTCCTATGCATAATAGCAGTGGGAACTGAATCCTTGTTACATAATGCTTATTCGTTCAATATGTAGATTTATTTCTCGCCAATCTGGCTGAGTAATAGTGAGTAGTTGTTTGTGAATTCGGTGTTTGTGTACTGAATTCCTATTTGATACAAAATATGAAGTGTTCTTATTTTGTGTGTTCCCAAAATTATATATTTAAATTTCGTGTAATAATAATTTTGTATTAGGTAGAATATTATTTTATTTGTGATTTATAACAATAATGTATTACACAGTGAATTATTTGAAATATGTTTCATATAAATGCCGGCCTCTAGAAGGTGCCATTTTGAGACCAAACCGCTGACACTAATCGGGAAGGCAGAAGGATCCTGACAAAACTACAGCTACAGCTACAGCGACAGTCACGTGACAACGGCTGGACGGTCAAATGCCGAGAAGTTATCGTATCTAATGTACAGTTTGTTTCTTTTATCGCTGTACTTAGCACCGCATTTGTCACAGAATGTCCCGTCGATTGTAGGCTTCCTGTGTGGTAAAGCCGTCGTGCTGCGAAGATGAAGCAAACACCCTGCACCTTAAGCGAAAAAAAAAATTCTAACATAATTGTGGTGCAGACTAATGAATTAAGAGTGCTTACAAATTATACTGAAGTTCTTCTATGCCCTCAACTTTTCCTTCGTGCGCCTGTAAAATAAAATTATACCAGAACATCAGCTTTCAAGTGCAGGTGGTAACAAGTTTGATATTTCTTGTGTTGTTTTGTCATTGGCTGTCGTGGCGTCAAAACTGGATTTAAAATAAATTCCACAGTGTTTTAACGTAATCGCTTATATGAAACCAACTCGGTGCACAATATTCTCAGCACATTTCGTCAATTTTATTTATAACCTCAACATGTTTCGGACCCCTACTGGTCCATCACCAGGAGCAATAACTGTATTTATACGACACTTGGTGTTTTGTTATTCTGTACAGCTAGCTGTCTGGCAGACAGATAGCTGTACAGATTAAGTCGTGCACCAAGTTGTTTTCATTTACAAGATTATATAAATGATGCACTGTCAACATTACATAAAATGTTAACATAATATTGTTCTGTTGATTAAGGTGAAGGCAGTCAGAGAGGTCTTGCCATATCTCGTGCGGTCAGTTGTCAGCCACCCACCAAGGAGGCTTGGATTCAACCTGAGGGCTTTCAGTGTGGGATTTGTTGTAGAGAGTCCTCACTAAAAAGGTTTTGTTTGGTATAGTTTTCCCTTATCAGTCACCAGTGTTTCATATTTATCTGTCAACAATAAATAGACAGTGCAATGCTCCAGACTGACCTGACGTCATTCCTTTTCGAAAATACAAGATAGGCTATTTTAAGTACAACGTAACAATGAAGCGCGTTCGTGCAACTATTGTTGCAGTGGAAAACCTATAAGAATTACATATTCTGAGTGTGTGTATTTGTAGCCTTAGGTATCCAGCATGCAAAGTACATGGGCCTGTTGTCATGTGGCCTGCCCAGCTCTGCAATATTAATCCACATTATCTCATAAACAACACGATTCTCGGGAAAAAAAGGTTTCTGAACACAAAAAGTGTGTTTTGGTTTTCTCTAAAACTTCTGTCTGAAACATTTCTGAATGTGAGATATGATAAAAACTGTATATTGGTCTTCATGTAAAGTACCCGATATTCTTGTCCGATTGTAATTAAACTTGAATAATGACAGATTTTCGAAAAATCCTCAAATATTAAATTTCATGTAACTCCGTCCAGTGGGAGCCCAGTTCTGCCATGCGGACGGACGGACAGACGGATAGACATGACAAAGCTAATAGTTGCTTTTCGAAATTTTGCGTACGCGTCTAAAACATTCACACGCAATCATAGTAGAAAGCTTTATTGACCTCATCGTGGGTTGTCTTTGTATCTGTGGGTGGACTTACCGGATGTGATGTGATGTGATGTGATGTGTATACTGGGCTGTAGGAGTACGAAGTAAAGCGCCTTTATTACTTATATAAATCTGAAGAGAAAATCTTTTATCATATATTATGGTGGCCTGGCTAATGGGCCGAAACTTTAACATAAAAGACGTGTAACTGCGTTGTGTAAGACTGCGTTATATATATATATATATATATATATATATATATATATAGACTAAAGCGCAACAGACATAAGTTATCTAAAAATATATAATTATTTCCCTTTATTTTGTAGCCTTGTTCTATTTTCGAGGTTCATTTTATCGTGTCACATGACATGTAGTATACCCAATTGTGCACTCAGAATAAGTGTGAACTTGGACATTCTCCAAACTTCGTGATTTAAATTTTTGCCTGTCCCGTTAGATTTGATGTTCGTCTCTGCCAAACATAAACCCTAGGATTTTGTTCTTCTGGCGTGTTGTGCTGTATAGCACGCTATTTAACATATCCCGAACTGTCGAGGGAACTTAGCGCCCTCACCTACCAGGAGATACCAACACTTAGCGCCCTCGCCTACCAGGAGATACCAACACTTAAAGTTGAAGGCCCTGCGTCCTTCCAAATGTCAGGATGTCATGATACCTGCTGTGCTGAGTAATTTCCCAGAAGTCCAGAATCATCAATAACAAAGCTGCGGAAACTTCAGGTCTTGCAAACGTAACTTTCGATGTAAGCGGTAATCGCGCTACTGAATAGCAAGAGCTAATATTAATTGCACTGGAAGGAGTATGAAACCTCATTCTGTGTTGCAAGCTGTTTAGGTATACAGTAAAACCATACAGCGACCGAATGGACATGCAGTTATCCGGGGCGGAGTTTCTACCGATCTTGGTATTGCATGAAACACGTAACCACTGGGCAAACTCTTGCAGCCATGCCTCGACATTTCTTGGGAGGAGGAATTTACTTTAATCTTGTCGGCTTTCAAAAACACGCCATCATCCTGTCCTTTTTCTTTACTCCATTTCTATTTCCTGTAGGAAGTATAACAAAGATAGTTCCAGTCACCGGGAAAGGGTGAGTGAATGAGAGAGAGAAGAGTATTATATCTTGCAGTCTTTTTTTCCCTTTCCATCCTGTTTCTGCTTTCTTGCTTCTGAGGCTGTCTCAGCAATTTTCAATTTTCTTCTTTTTTCCCTCCCCCTTCTCCCCCCCCCCCTTTTTGTCCGTGGGGAGAATTAAAAACTCCTGACATGCTTCGCCATCGTTTCTCAGTACAAAAGAAAGGGCAGCAGCATCTAGTGGAATGTCAAAGACATGCACAAAGAAAACTACTACGAGACAACGGAAATAAACCATTAATACACTGAAATAACAGCGAAGAATCGAAATATTAGATGATCTACAGGGGACAAACTATATCGACGTGTAACCTTACCCAGTTCTCAGCTTGCGTCTTGTCATCCTGCTTTCATCGCTGTCCTTGTCCGGGTCAAGCACAGATTCCGTAGCTTAGTTAAAAATCACTGCTTATTTCGAAAGATAGTAAGTGCTGCTGCTTTGAGTACGGGAAGGGGTAAGCGAGTTTTCTCTGTTTCTAATCCGCCGAGAACAACTCTGAAGTCCACGCAGCTCCCAATCTTCAGATGCTTTCTCTGACAGTAAAGCGTCCGGGGCATGAAGCTGGCCACTTGTCTCCATCTATCGCCGAGGTTAAGAATGCGTGGATCTGTAAATCCGCTCCTCTGTGTGACTTCCTAGCGTACAAGCGGACAGCATTACTTTACTCAGCAAAGGGATCGTAATTAATATACGAGAGTTTATGGCATGTTAGCTATTAAGTCATTTTTTTCTCAAGATTCTATAAAATCATGCTCACATAGTGACTGCACTTATGTAGGTGTATACTGGCCACCTGTACCCGTAACAGCCAGTATTGGCCTAAATACGTTCTCCATGCAAATTCGTGTAGGCAGAAGTTAAACAACTCACCTCCTTTTCTCTGTTTTACCGTCAACCAGTGCACCAAGCAGCCACTATTCAGGGCTATGGAGGTAACAGTATGAAAGACATCATTCTTGCTTGTTAGAAAATCAGCTTTAGACTAAGTTTCTTATGTATTTTCCGCCCAGTAAAATAACATCAGCTACACACAAGCTACAGTGTCCTGTTCACGCTCTTTAACATAGGGAAGATAATAATGAATAGAATACGTGGAGGAAACTGCAGTAGAAAGAGTGAAGAATGAAAGAATGTCGGGACCCTTCGGTGTGCGACGGTAGGCTAATGGGTAGGAAGGAGGGGTAATCAGGCTCTTCAGTGTCAGGAGGACGCGTCGTGTGCGTATGTGGAAGTGAGGAGCGCTGGTACAGCAGCCACGTTGCGGTGCGTAGTATCTGACCTACAGGGAAACTGATTGACGTGCACTGTGGATGTGGGATGATAACGAACGAACCGCACGGTGGAGATCAACGCATGTCGGGAAATGGTGGAGCCTACTGTCTCTCAACGAGTCGCAAGTACAGGCACTGCCTTTCCTTCATGCGAAACACTTCCATAACGTAACAAACAGCCTACACCACTTTTTGCTGCTGTTGTTAATAATAACCTTATCAAAGCCTTAATTTTGATGTGTGCCATTCCCAACAGCTTCTGAGAAGTTCAAAAAAGATACGAAAATCGTGATATTGTAAATGATGATCATCCAAGGATGCATTTATGAATATTAATATCACAGCCTATTTATTGCTATAGCACCATGTTTCGGTCTTCCTGTGCTATCAGGAGTTTCAGCGGAATCATTAAACTTGACAGGAATCTGTTAAACAGTGGTTTATGTTTTATTATCTACGTTGTATGATAAAACTTTCTTAAACATTGCTTGTTTTTATCCTGTTTTAATTTATGTTACTGGATTAAATATGTAGTTATTCAGAAAGCTTTAACATATAACATGTATAACCAAATATAAATCAGTGTTTAATACGTTAATGTAAACTTCATTAGCACTACAGAAACTTGTTCAAAGTCTTCCCTGATGAAAGTCCATAAGAAACACTCCGAAACAGCAATAGCGGCGATTAAACACTCATGCACTTGTAGATCTGTGGTGTTTAATTGCAACATTGCAGTTCAGGTGTACGGCGGAGCATGAACCAGTTTATTACAATCACCGCTAATGTGAACATCGTTAAAACCTTGAACGAGCAAGCGCTTGCACGCCACTGTACACAGTTCGTCACTCCCTGCACGAAGCTCGTAACGTGTGACCGGTAGAATATCAAGATGTACGAGTGTCTCGTTATATGATTGCCTGTTTTTATGCATATTTCATTGGTTTTACCAAGACATTTCAAACCGAAACCAGAGGCTAAAATAATTTCTTTCAACTTCACAATGTGCCGCTGTTTACTGCATCTTCCAACACAATTCACGCCAGTTATTTAATTTGGCTTATTATGGCAAACGAGTAAACTGTCTCTGAATTTGTCTGGTGCAGCCGAGGTTCGAAGCGGGTCAGTCAGTAATACGATTTAATATTGAAATTGCGAAGAGTTGGCCTTCATTAAACAGTCGGCCTCTGAATGTAGTGGAACTCTCATAAAGGCATTTTGCAGCCACAAATACTTTACAGATGGCTACTGTTTTAGGAACTCTTCATGTGACACAAAATTAGTTTCAGATGCAAAATAAGTTGAAGGCAACTTCCTTGTTTACTTCCAAAAATTGGGGTGTGACTTGTGGCGTAGGAGTGAAGTCTTCCGTAGAGAAGGTTTCTCGTTGGAGACCTGCTGGATCCAGTGTTTATCCACCCGCAAGAATCCAAGGTCGTCAGGTATGAACAAATGAAAGCTGTGGAGGAGCAATATCAGACACTATCATCGTTTGGACGTCACTGTTACGCTGTTTTCCCCCCGTCTACCATGACTGTAGTCCTCAGTATTGTAACTATCATCGGCTGCAAAATAGTAAACATGCGTAATGGATGCTGACAACCAAATATCACTGCAAAAGGAGCAGAAGCCGCGTTTGACAAACAGGACACCACAGACCTGTTTCCAGGTTTTAGTCACAACAATAACAAATAAAACAACACGATTCTGTAACATGTTATGTTCTTTGTTTTGGAAGTGTAGTTTAATTTGGACTCTAGACAGTAGAAACAAAGGACTAAAATACTGCAGGCCTATACGAAGTAGGCATGTGTGCCTGGACGGGGCAAATCGGGAGATGTACACCGCTGAAAGGAACTCGTGTTAGTAGTCATGATGATCGGACAATAACAGGTGGACACTGTGTGACACTGCACTGCTGAAAATTGAAAGATTGTAAGAGCGGAACTAATGGAGACAGCGTGTAGAAGGAAGGAAAGATAATAAATATCACAAGGCCACAGTAGTACAGAAACTGAATGGAGGAAGATGAAAGCGAAAAGATTGATTGATTGGGGACTGATGGATGATAAGTGCACACTGGTGTAGTTCATTACTTCATCCCATTGGCACCAATAAGAACCGTATGATTGAAGGTTGCGCTGGTAAATCGAATACAGCAGTTCTGACCCTAATATAAAAGAGCAAAAATTTCAGTATAAAAAATTATAATCCCATTTTTCTTTCCGTGTGGGTGTGTGATTTTGCTTCGTGCCTTGAATTGGGGCGTAGATTGAAGGTGTCTAAGAAACTGTTTCTTCAGAAAGCATTTAGAATTAAGAAAGAGTGGGGGAAGGAAACTACATTTTCAGGAGATTTTTAATTTGTGCTTCTCATGATTTATTATTAAGGAGATCAAATCGAACAAGATAAGATCAGCGGGACATATAGAACGCGTGGGAAGGGTAAAGAGATTCATATGCAGTTCCTTTACCGGAAAACCACTTGGGAAAGTAACGACCAGATAGAAAGGTAACATACAGTTGAATCTTAACTGGAGAAAGAAGCTGTGTTGCCTGTAGACTACCTCGTAGTTCATGTGGCTAGGGGTAGTGCCCAGCAGGAAGCACTTACAGACGCGGTAATGAACTTTCAAGTACCGTAGAAGCTGAAATTCTGGCCCATGTACGCTTAGGCTATATAGAATCCACCTTCTCCTTTTATCAATATGCTTTTCTTTCTTCTGTCTCTCTCTGTTTCTTTGCTTTGGCGTCACGTTTTCCTTTTTTGATTCTTCCTTCCTTTTCTTGGTTTTTTCTTTTTTCCTTGCCTACACAGACTTCGTTTTCTCACTTCAGTTGCATTCACTCCCTTCATAGTTCTTAATTCCTATCTATCTTCCCCTGTTTTTCTTTCCATTGTTTCCCCTTCTGTTTATAGCCTAATTTACCTTACAGGAAGTTTCAATCACCGTCGAGTTCCTATACTTAGGCTGATGCACAGTCGCTGTGCAGCTCAAGCAAATAAATTTCAGTCCCAGTGGTGTCACGACACGATATTAGCGTGATTTCTTACTTTTTCACGCTATTGGTAGAGACATTACTTATCGGAATTAATTTTGTAGAAGTGTGTTACCTGCCAGTCACTCCCGGTTGAGTTTCGGTGCAAGACCGAATTAGAAATTCGGTCTCTCATGCATCCGTTCGTAACCCCGAGGATTTATTTGGATCGTATCGACTTCAAAAACTCCTCTAACCTCAGATTTATGGCAGGTTTTGAAATTAGTGAGGTTGGATTCCAACTCTGAGGAGATCTTATCTTACATCTATCACGAGCCCACGGGTCCCTATTAAAACACCTCACACAAGTTTCCTATAAATGATGAGATCTGCGTGAACCCCATGTATAACGACAGACCCGATATCGACGGAATTCCACAGACAAATCTGCTAAGCTTACAAAATCTATGGTTTTTGAGTGCGTTCTGAGGTTTATTTCAGTGCTGCCAATAACAGTCGGTAGGTGGCATTGTTTAAAAGAATGTTAATCAGTAATGTGTCGAATTCAGTTTGTGTTTATTTCAATAGCTGCACAATCATAGCCGGAGTGACTACACCTAAATATGTGTTCGCTACTGCAGTGCGCATTTTTCAAAAGCTTTCTGTGCACTTTTGCATTTATCTGTTGTTTTGGGAATTCTGTTGTGTTGTTCACGACAGAACTACTAACCAAAATATTTTTATTCCTTCGTTACTCTGTTCCTTCTTGTGATACTCTTTTTTTTTCGAGAAAATTGTATTTTAAAAATTAGCAGGATTGAAAATATGCAACACTCACAATGAGTACACAGTTGTCATGTTCAGTCTTTGCACCTCAATATCCTGGGCTCTTCCGAATAACGTTAATGCATACATTCATAGTATTGAACATAACTTTTGTGTGATATTTTCTTTTGTTTGTCAGCAGTGACTGTTGAGAGAACAGTACTTGTTATTTTGCATGATGGTCCTGACCTTGTTTCTAGAAAATACAAATTGTTCGTTACACAGAATGTACGACATACACGTATATTTTGACATACCTCATAACTTGCGTATTTTGGAGGAAAATGTGTTGTTAATAAACCAAATTATCTGTTGTTGTAAATTAGACAAGTAACCCCTGTTTCATAATCTACGTCTGGATAAAGTGAATCGGTAACACAATACTGAGGTACAATTTACTGAAGCGCTAGCGTGCTGGACTAATGGCTACGTGGTCGTAGTTTGGTTCTCTATTGCAGAAGAACCGGTTTAATAACGTTAGAGTTTGTAATTGTTTGTAATATTATTAGTACAAGTAGCAACAATACCTATAGTGATAAAACTAGGATTTTATTCTTGTAAATATTTGGAATAATATTCTGATTGTGCCTACGCACTAAATTTAAATACTACACAACTGTCTTAGTTTCTGGTGTATTTCTGACTTCTTGGAAACCAGCTGCAATGTTCCCATATTTTCTGCAATGGAAGAAGTTCCCACAGATCTGTAAATTGAAATAAGTAACTTTAATTTTATGTTTGCATGAAATAACGCGATATTGTGAACTTGAATATTCTTTCTCCATGTCACATGTTAGCGATTTGTCGACATTTTACATACCTAATGTTAATATTTACGAACAACGTGGAATATACAGTCTAGTTACAAACTTTGTTTTACTGACAATTAATTCAGGCGAGAATAAAATTATAAACGAAATAAAACCCTAAACCTGGTGTAGATTGACAGGGATCAGACAGAGAAAGATTTCAGATTGAAGGACAGAAAAGCAGCAGATACGACCAGAGCAGACAGTGATAAATAGATGAGACAGAAGGCACGAAACAGTCAGCTGTACTGGGGGAACACATCCCGCCTTTCACATGTAACCAGCTCGCATTGTTCTAAATTTACCGACATACCAACATACGTAAGTTATAAACACAAACAAATAGGCTACTAAACGTAGCTTCTGTATGCAGAACACACACTTTCTTGCCCTTGATATCTGATTACGATAATAATAAAAGCAATGATAATAATAATTATTATTATTAAGAAGTAAGCGAATTAATTTAATTATGAGACACAAGTCTCAAGTATGATTAAAGACATTCCTCTAGTACTTTCGATTTTCTTACAGACTTCCTCTCAAAGCAACTGAATTGATATGGGACTTACATGCAAGTAATACGATCCTGATTAAACCATCTTGGACTCGAAAATAACGAGAGAGCAAAATAAAATAAAGGACTTAAAAATCATAAAAATTACCTAGGGTGCCGGTTCAAATACGTGCAGACAAAACCATACATTGCCCATAGCCAGGGGTGCAAAATCCTATGCGCCAGGTCAGATAGGCGACTAATTTTTGACGGTGACGCATAACGTGCCGTGATCTCACTATAACACTTGCTTCATGTTCCCCGTCTGGCACCTGCAATTTTGAGGCGGTTCTTAGGTTTTTAGAAAATATGTACACCCCTGCCTATAGCTGAACTATTTTGTGTACTCGTAGCTGTACTTCTTTGGTAACCTGAATGGGTAGAACAGTGAGATTGTTTCTTGTTTAAAGACGTCTCCTCAAAAGAATAGCTCAATTATGTTCCCTCGATAGGCGCATAGTATTTCTTGTTTCCAACTTTATTTAACGACGGTTTCCCTACTGCATAGGTTTTAGAGGGCCGAATAGGAGGAGCATTGAATTGGTGGCTTTCTTAGCTGTGCTTGTTACGACGAAATGACATTATCGAATGGAACGGAGGTGGAGGGAAGTGGTCGTGGCCCGTTTTGTAGAACTCTTGCAGCATTAAACCGGGCTGACATAAGAAAAACCAAATATTTCACGGAAACATAGTAGGCCTAACGACCAATAACCTAACACAGTACCTTCAAATTATACCGCCGATTAAACCGGCACAGCTAATACTAAATATAATTATTTAGAACAACTTCGGGAAAGCACTTCCGGTTAACAAGTTTTCATTTAGCATATCCCAATTTCGGTCTGTAATTTAACCTGTTTTGAAAACTAAACCCATTCTACAACCAGTCCTGTCAACAAACACACCTAACAACCTAGTGATTAAATAATAGGGTTAATGCTACTTTACCGTAAGACAGGGGACTTAAGTTTAAATTAGTCCTTTAGTCTAATACTCTTAGGATTTAAAAAAATATATACTAAAATATTTTCAGTCATCACATAATCGAAGCATTACTGGACCATAAATGACCCTTCACTTCACATATAAAATTCAACTCTTCCTAGACTGGCTTTTTCTACGTTATGTATAAAGTAAGCTTTTCTATCTCACACAAAACATGCTCTGTGCCTATTATTAGAGACCAGTCCGTTGGTGTCACATACGGGAACAAGTTTGTTACAAGTGTAATTCTAAACACACAAACCCGTTATATGTCACAATGCAGAATTTGTTGATTTTCAGTATGTTGTACATATACTTACCACTGGACTTCGAGGGATAATACTCCGCTTGCCATGGAAGATAGGAAAAGAGTGCAAATAAGTTTAATTTCGTCTACTGTGGTACATATACTTACAACTGTACTTTAACTGATAATAATTTGCTTACCAGGGAAGATGAAGTGAAGGCGTACAAATGAGTGTAACTGTGTACTGTCTGTGCATGCAGTGCATAGAGTAACGCACAAAGAAAATTTTGGTGTGTCTGGTAGTCCGAAATATTAATTTAGATTAAATTTAGTATTTCTGTCCTACAACAAAACTTGTCTAAAAAATTAATTTTGGTTTGCATCAGTGCAATAAAAACCCACTCTACATATATAAATTTCTTCTTCTTTGAATGGACTGTCGTTATTTAAGACAGTTGGTAAATAATACTTGTATAATATAAAACTGAATTAACGCTTAAGCACTTATTTAAGATGTAATTTTAATCCAGTTTATATGTATAGTTCACGAAGAAAAGATGCGTGCTGTATTAGTCTAGAGGCCTACCATGGTGGATATAGTGCGTTGTATAACAATACGTTTCAACCCATAAAGAATGAGTTTCAAAGTCAACGTGTGCAAGCAGAAACATAAGACACTAAATCCATGAAATTGAGTCTTTCTTCAGAAACCAATAGTCGCTTAGCTACTGAAGAAATCCCCGTATTATCGATGCTCTCGAAAGTCCATTCCTGTTAAACAGGACCTTCCCCTGGACCATATACTGAATCAATAACTTCATATCATATTTTTTTCGACATAGTCCCAATATTAAAAACGCATCTACTACTAAGTCTACCAAGTTGTCTCTTTCGTTGAGGCGTACATTCGGAATGCGTGTTGTCCTAATTCCTTCTATTTTGAAAGTAAATAAGCTGAATATTTCAAGATATTTCGCTGTATCAGCGGTGTAATTAAATAAGTAGAGATTGTGTTCCCTGGTGCTGGAAAAGGGGTAGAGTACACAAGGTGAGCTCTTGATTTGGTAAAAATTATATAAAATTATGTAAATTATATCATATTTTTATGACCGGAAGTACATAGGAGCAGCTGGTAAATCTAGAATTTTTATTATATACATCTTCCTACCTTAAGAATCTTACATAACAACGTGAAGCCAAAGAAATATATGCTTCACTGGATCAAGTTTCTGTTCTACTTAAGTGAGCTGCAGCAGGTTTTTACCTTCAGTGAAGTAACATTTAAACGAATTATGTAACTTATAAACATCACAAGGAAGGCGTCTCTAGATACTTGCGCTCCGGAGTATAGGACGCCTGCAGTTGCCTACCCTTTTTAACAGGTACTTCTCCATGTTGCATAAAACATTCTTCCTACAATATGTCTGCCATACGCACCAATCATAACAGGCGGTGTCATATCAATATCTTGTAGTGCCTGTTATTGGTCACAGCTTTCTTTACTCTGTATACGCATATTCCCTGTCCCTCCACACCCCATATTATATCATAACTGCATGTTATTGGCTGGCGCTTCTAAAGAACGCGAATCTCTCATATTCTCCCATCCCTGCCTCAGTTCAATATCCACGTCACCCCCGCCCAGATGCAACCCCAGCAAACGGATCAATACCTTGGGCTTTATACTTCTTGCGGAAGAACTGTAGACCGAATATCGACGGCTGTCGTCCCTACACACACACACACACACACACACATCCTTCATGCCCTATTCTACGAAACATCATCTTCGGGTTAGTTCTCCGTTCTGCCGGCTAGTGCCGCTTATAGCGGTGTATCCTATGACGTAGGCAGTCCATATCATATTCTATAACGCTATTGGCTACTGCTTGGGTGGCGACGTTGTTGGTTGGTTTATTAACCGGCGCAGAGAGCATCTTGAAGTATTAAAACACACGCGCGCAGCGCTACTTAGCGACATAACTGCATGCATTCCACACAGGAAGCACATTTACTTACCTCACACACGGTCCTGCGGTTTTGAGCTCGAGCTGAGGGCGGTGGGATGATGTCTGTGGTGTGGCGGCGACGCTTCTCGCAAGCACGCGGGGTGCCCAGCCAGCCGGCAGGCGAGCATACTGACTGACTGACTGAGGCGCAGGGGCTGTCACTACCGACGGGGCTCTGCCTCACATTAACATGCACACCGTAATCAATAGAGAGAAACTACATAACACAGAAACGACTTGCGTCTGGCAACCGCCCACGCTCCTTAGACACAACTACAAAAGTTTCGGGCACAAGAGACAGGGGAGGGGAGAGCTGGGTATTCGCAGTGTATAGTACTAAATTTGACTACCGAAGACATCATTGTTCTTACCGTTACTGTGGAAAACAAAACGCGAAAGAATGTGACTTAAGGTTCACCCCCCCCCCCTCCCAACACTTACTCCCTGATTCCGTAAATTGTTTGAATCTGTGGCACACAGGCCAGACACTAGACCAAGGTTACACCTGTAACAAAAGAAAGAAATCTGGCACACTGAGCGGCGCAGCATCACAGCTGTTTAGACCGTAACCAGACCTCTGTCAGGCGTCGCCCGCGGCTCTATGCGGAGCAGAGACAAGCTAGTAGGCTAATCGAGTGATGAATCAATTGAACATCATGGCGATATGTTCCTTGCGATTCTGATTGAGATAATGATCAATAAACGCCAAGGAACTAATTAAGTATCTGGCGTTATGGTGTAGTGGTTAGTAGGACTGTACTTCCACATGTTTCGCAGGTCAGAAATTGGAATTTCGACGCGACTGCCGGCTCTTCTTAATCCCTGAAGGTAAATGTCAGATAGCGTCATACAGCAGGCCCCGAAATTTACATTCAGAATTCGCATTATTGTACCGAGCAAGCTGGCTCTAGCGGAAATATTTCCTACTGTACAGAAATCAAAGGAAATGTTCTTTTTGCACTGACATTTTTGAAAATCAAAATTGTTCAAACAATACGTAATTTTAAATGGACTAGTACACACAACACATCACCTTAACTGCGTTAAATAATACACAAAACGTTCTGTAAAGTCGCTGTACTCTCCTCTTTCCTTCCAATGAAAATTTTCGGATAGAGCCTCAGATTAGGCAAGGACTGTGTCCTTGCACTTCTGTCTCATTTATTATTCACCTATTATTATACCATTGGACCTTATATAGTCCGAGCTACAACCAGCGTCGTCAAATAAATCATGCGCAGAAAAAAATAAACCCAGTAATCGTACTTTTCGGTAATATGAAATATATTTTCAGAAGTGTTTTAAATGAATCGATTTACGTTACCTACAGTGTTTTATTCAAAATTTGTTAGTCACTCATTTAGTAGACCAAGAAGCTCTATAGATCACCAAGCTTTACCGCAGTGTTTAAGAAGTCTGTCCACCGCCCTCAGCGGTTGAATATTGTTCATCAGGTACGTTAATACGATATGGTTATTAGCGACATCATGGTCAGCTGACCTACCGAAGGGATTTTTCGAAGATAATCATTTTGAGAAAACAATTTCGTTCGCTTTTGTCAATTCCTTCTCAACAACTGTTTTTAAGAAGAGAGGGCTAATGTTAAAAATTGACATTGCTACCTCAAGCAGGGCCAAAGGAAAGTAACATATTTCACGTACTTTTCTTGGCCTCCGCTTGAAGCAGACTTGTCCATTTTAGTGTTCTGCTTATTACGTACACGTGCTAAGAAGATTGTGTTTTTCTTACACTTTATTTATGATTTGTTACCTCTGCAATAGATTTTCCAGGATCAAGTAATAGTAAATAAAATGTTAAATCTTCATTAATAGTAAGATGCTGTAATTGTTGTTTGTTAAACATTTTGCCACTTCTGTTTGCGAATTATTCGCACGGTACGACTAGCGAGTTATAAATGAAGGGAGGGTGACCTAATATAAAAAACACTGTGAGAACTGCTTATGTTAGAAGGAATATGGCAAATGGCTAAATATGCCAAATAGACAAACTCTGTTTTTACCGTTCTTTCCAGTTTGTGTTTAAAAATTGCTTTTACGTTACTGAGCCAATATATATATACATATATTATGATTTCGTATTTATTAACTTTATAGAAAATAGTGTTGAAGTATTTTGGCCTATTTTGTTAGCCACATAAACACGGAAAAAGCTTCGGTAAATGAATAAGCGTTTTGTTTCAGAAAGGATAATACGATCGCTGAAAGTAACATTATAACAGTATGACATTTCCATCTTCAAATGGAAACGTCATACATTTTATGGGACTCATGGGGTTCGTTACCGTTTTTATACTAGCCCCCACTGGTACATCGTCTCAGCTCCATGAAAGCAGTCTAAGCCCTTCCTGTCTTTTTTCTGCGAGATTAATTTTAATTTTGTACTTTTACCTAACCCATGCTTGTATGGGTTGGTTACATTAGAATGTATCTTAAATTAATACAGTGTGAAGTTTATGGATTTATCAGGTTGACAGGAGTCCACCCTGAAGAAGGTAGATAAATTTCAGGTTCTACAGCAGGCATGTAACTTTTCGACGGTTGAATGGCTGCTGTTACTTTCTCAAAAGGGACTTCTCTTCGCAAGGCTGTTGATTGTGAGTTCTGATTCTGATTTTTTTTAAAAAAGCTTCTGTTTTAACCCTGGAGGTTTAGCAAGCAAACAGAACTGAGAAAAATCGTAAGCACCCTGCCAGAGTGATTTTCGCTAAGCTCTGAGGTCGGGAACTCTCCCAGGCGCTAACTGGTTTAGCTGACTCACAGCATTTCAAACTATGTGCGATGGAGGTGCCAGAGTATTTAAGGGCGTCTGTACCTCATCCCCAGCTGGCATATTTCATCCTCCCTGGCAGACAGGCTTGCTGCTGGTCAGCCAATTTCATAATAGCGTCTCGTGTTATATGACCCAGCGTTAGCACGGGAACTGCGCCCTGCGTTATAACAATTCACCGTCTGCCACTCCGGTCATACTCAACTGTGGCGGACCCTGTCGCGAGGGGCTTGCAGAGACGTGCCTGCTGTAAACTGCATTTGCCTGTTTTTGTCAAGGAACAGTGCCATACTTTGTTCTTCAGTTAGGAGTAGCAAACGTTGGAAGGGCTCTGTGAACAATGAAGAACTTACTAAAGTTCAAGCAGCGAGAAGTACGTTTTTACAGCTGTCAAGATTTGTAGTAACTAATGCCATGAGGCTGAATCCTTCTTTAGCGGCTAAGATCCGCTGAGCTGGTGCAGAATTTCAAAAAAGATACGTTGTATTACCGCGTTTACAACATCCCCAGCGTGACCATTACCAGAAACCCGTCGAATTCAGTCGAATTCCTCATACACCATTTCCGTAACATGTATTTTAATAATATCTTCCTTTCTGTTCCTAGGTCTCCCAAGTAGTTTTCTTCCCTATCAAATTCTGCGACAATGTGTTTTTAATTTTCGTCTCTGATATACAGTCGAACCCGGTTGTAACGACGTCGGTTAACGCGACACCTCTGTAGCGTCACATATTCTGTGGTGTCACCCCCTCACAGTTAGCCATAACGTTACACTGCTCTATTACAACAACACACAAAACTACACAAAATATTCAGTCCCTTTCATGACGTTATGACCGAGTTCTGCTGTAGTTTCATACTCATATATTCGATAACGCTGATTAATAAGAAATACCTGCAAACGTAATGGCCTACCTGACCATGTGGTACTACGAATCTGGGCTGTGTGATTGCCAATCAAACTGAAGCAGTCCTCGTTGCGTTGAAATAATAGGCGGTTTTAAGAATGACGACGCCGTAGAACGAGACCTTATTTTAAAATTACTCGTACAATAACTATCGACTGTTGGGCCTAACAAAGACCTTAAGAGAGTACGTGTTAGTCTAAGTTCTTATTTATTCAGTTATTGATACATTATTTGGTTAGTCAGGCTAGAGTGTACTGTACTGGTACTGGTACTGGTACTGTACTGTACTGTACTGGTACTGTACTGTACTGTACTGGTACTGGTACTGGTACTGTACTGTACTGTACTGGTACTGGTACTGGTACTGTACTGTACTGTACTGGTACTTTACTGTACTGTACTGGTACTGGTACTGTACTGTACTGTACTGTACTGTACTGGTACTGGTACTGGTACTGTACTGTACTGGTACTGGTACTGTACTGTACTGTACGTATCCAGCCATGTAGATATCATCAGGTCAGTCAGGCAGCTGCTTTACGTAGGCTTACTTACCATGTAACATGTAATCCCAATTCATAGACATATTTTCATATACTGCCCAGTACGTGACTTTTCTTCCAGCATTTATAATTTACCTGCTCACGGAAGAGGACAGTATTTGTTTTAATGTGTCGTATTTCCAACCGTTTGCACTGGTGTTACTTATATCAGTGACATACCGACATAGAACGGTTTGTATATTACTGAATGCAGTTAAGGTGAGATGACGTGTTGTGTGCACTAATTCATGAAACATTATTTACTGTCTGAGCAATACTGACGTTCAAAAATATCAGTCGAAGAAAGAAACATCGTCTTTGTTATCTTTCTTTAATTAAAATTATGGCTTGTGCTTTGTTTATTTATGGTCTATTTAACGACGCTATCAGTAGCGCACTGTTGAATGGCAAGTTAAGTAATGAATAATAATTAGAGGGAACATTAAAGGTAGCGGTCGCTGCACAATTTGAGGTGCTGTGCTGTGCTGTGCTGTGCTGTGCTGTGCTGTGCTGTGTTGTACTGTACTGTACTGTACTGTACTGTATTGTACTGTGCTGTACTGTACTGTACTGTGCTGTGCTGTACTGTACTGTACTGTACTGTACTGTACTGTATTGTACTGTGCTGTACTGTACTGTACTGTACTGTACTGTACTGTACTGTGCTGTACTGTGCTGTACTGTACTGTACTGTACTGTACTGTACTGTACTGTACTGTACTGTACTG
>Ga0136643_10004779_pt1 | contig 18855 bp, 8 predicted proteins | sample TergutLab28metaG_FD_96883 | JGI IMG/M metagenome (GOLD analysis project Ga0136643, IMG submission 96883) | Labiotermes labralis P1 segment gut microbial communities from Petit-Saut dam, French Guiana - Lab288 P1 (version 3) (version 3) | ecosystem: Host-associated > Arthropoda: Insects >...
AAGTATGTCCCTAGGGAATACAGTGTTGCAGCTATTCTGTTCTTACTATTCATGGTGCTTATATCGTTAGTTCCAGTGTTGAATCTATTGTACTTTTACATTTGTACTTTCCGAAGTATGTGTGCAGTGCCCAATATGGCTGTTTTCTGTATTTCCTTGACTTCATGTTTCCCTGGTATGTTACGTATTTTCTAAATGACTTTGAAATAGTCCCAGTCGCCCCTATTATTACTGGTATCACTTTCGATTTTACATTCCGCATGCGCTTATTGTTATTATTACAACTGCAGTTGAGTTGTCACTCGGTGACAGTAGTCCTTACACTAGTACGGACAAAACAAATAAGAATAAATATGTATAAACAAAGCAATACAAAACACAGTAAATAAAAATATACATATATATAATTAATTAAGACGGGTTTGTTTTGGCATTTCAAAGGAACCCACTACTACACTGCACGGTGTGAAAGCTTAGAAGATAATCATTTCCTAAGTAAAAAACTTCTTATAACTAAAGTTGTCTTTAAAATATCCAGTAGCTTGCTTGGGAGAACAACAGTACTTGTTTGCAGACATCACTTCGTAGAACGTATATTACACGGGGAGGAATCATTTCTGTGAACAGACAGTCACTGAGACGGTCAAGAAATCTGCATTTGATTAACCGCAAGTTTCATCATTACGGCCTCCAGCACGAGGCAGTTGTACGAGGCGTGCCCGGAAAGTATACAGCCATTTTGAATACCTCGAGAACCGGTCGCGTGACCCTAAAGTAACTTGGCAACCAGTCAGAGAAGACTTTACTGCTCATCCGTGAACAGTCACTCTCGCGTGGGGCTAGTCAGTCGGCAGTGAGACGCGGTTAACTGATCTTGTGTACTGTGTGACCGTCGCGTTCACAATGGCCGATCGAACAGATCAGTGAAACTGCTTCAATACGTCCGCCCATTCTACAGCTCTCGTGTAGGTTTTTTTGGCAAAACATTTCATCACCCAGGTCTGTCAGCACCCCTGTAGGCCAGATTTGGCTCCCTGCGACTTCTGGCTGTTCCCAAAGCTAAAATCGTCGTTGAAAGTGAGGAGATTTTTTAATGCAACGCCCACACAGTATACAAGCTCAGTCAACGGCGTCTCACTGCCGATTGACTAGCCCCACGGGAGAGTGCCTGTTCACGGATGCGCAGTAAGGTCTTCTCTGACTGGCTACCGAGTTACATCAAGGCGGTTCTCAATATATTCAAATTGGCTGAATACTTTCCGGACAGGCCTCGTATTCATAACAAATTCTACTATTGTATTCTTTATGACCAATTTTCAGACCACCCTTTCACGTGGACACGTCCTATTACTTGTCTATTTCCTATAGTCTTTAACGGCTGTAATTATTTGCATGTTGTGCCGTAAGTTGCACTGTCCTTCATTTCATAATCCGCTAACATTCACTTAAGTCCGCAAATTATACCAATTCCTCCATCCCCATGCAACTTTCTCCCTCTTTAATAGTCCAAACAATCGCATGATGTATTATTTAAATTTTATATCTTTGCCAGAATATATACAGAGAATACGTCACGTGTTTTAAAGGGAGAGAAGGGAGATCGACTCCCGACACTGGAAAGAGATTATTTCTTTTTGAACAATACTGAGCTGAACCGTGGTGCCAAGTCAGTAAACTACCCAAAAGGTAACTGGATCCCCTTCCCCAGGAGCAAGAATTGTTAAGAAAATGTCGAACCCCACTTCCATTTCTTCCCATTCCTTGATATTGTTTAGTGATAAATGCAGCACAGTGCTACATTCTGTCTAATTTATCTTACAGAAATTTGCGAATTATGCAATCCAAACACTTCGGCGTTTTAATGGCAATATAATGGAATTTTCAGCGTCGGTCTTGAGACAACGAAGACTGGTGACCCGACCCGCGGCGTAGCAAAGTTATCTGCCCGTTCATGGAACTTGACTGCCGATATGTTAGCGCAAACTGCCGCTGTAGTGCAGCTGAAATGTTCAAGTGATGACGTAACATGTAGAGTGTTGAAACAGCAGACCGAAGTTTCTTGCAGAAATCAATAGCATTATAAGACGAAGCAGGCTCTGCGGAATAGGAGCTGACTTGTTAAGAAAGAAGAAATGCCCCGAGGGGACAGATAAAAAGAAAGTATCAAGATAAAATATACAGAGTGAAAAGGGGAGAAAAATGTTCGAGGTATGGAATTAACAGGTAGGAAGAAAGTTGAGTAGGCCGTAGCGCAAAAATAAAATGGTGAGAATGGATACAGAAGTTCGGTCGCAACTTTATCGACTTATTTTTTTCTCTCCACCCCCACCGCTGCCCTAAAATTTGCAAACCCCTAAGATTTGCAACTAAGTTTGGCAGTTCATTTGAAAGTTACAGACTCCAAACTCCTGAGGTGTTAGGCCGTGTAATTTCATCGATTGATACCAACATTTCGTAATATCATTCTGCCTACATTTGCCCGAATATACGGAGTCATATTTGATAGCCGTGAAACAAAAATACGGCACAATAAGTTAAGGACTGAAATTGGAAACCACAAATTTTAATTTCAAATCTTTTATCAAAGCAAAGAGCATCTCTGCGGGTGAAATACACTTTGAATACCCAACCACAAGAGCAAATGCCAGAACTTTGAAGAACATTCAGGGGAGATGATTAATGACAAAGTCTACACGTGTCTATAAGGTTAGACAAGGTCTACACGTGTCTATAAGGTTAGACCAGGTGCATGTCTGTGGATGATCAACGCTTATTAACCTCTGACATTCCAGCTGCAGAAAGATCAGGCGGCCAACCACAAAGTTGAACTATGAATATATAACACAGCGTGGGAAAATTAGGTAGAAATTGCCAGCACTGGCCACAAAACATAAGATAAAACACGTGACAAGAACTGCGAGGAGTGAAAAATATAACACTTTAATAACATTGCAGTTAGTCACAAATAATTCTGGGGGAATTGCACAATATGATACCGAGGGAAATATTTGGTCTTGAGACAGAGGCGGTAAGAGGATATTGGAGAAAACTACACAGAAAGAAGCTTTACGATTTTTACTCAGCTCAAGTACTCAGGTGCTCAAGTCCAACACAATGAGATTGGCGGGGAATGCAGCAGTATGGAGAGAAGAGGAGAAGAATTGCTTACACGGTTTTAGTAAGAAAACCTGAAAGGACCAAGTGGAAGACAATGGCATAAAGACAGATTTCACCCTAGAACAGGATATGAAGTTCCAGAGGGGGAGTAGAGGTATAGCTCTACTCTTTTTTTGACCTCCGCTCTAGATGGTGGTGGGTGCCAGTGCCACGCCTTGACCACTTTACTCCCGAGAAAGAGAGCCGGTACCAATGGGGGCTCTGTGGGCCCATGGAACGGTGTGAATGGGTGTGAAAGATCTCGCCCCCCTCCTGGATTCGATCTCCGGACCGTCCAGCCCATAACTAGTAGCTATACTAACTGCACTATCCCTAGGCATAAATGGGAAAATAATATTAAAAAATATCTAACCTGAAATTGAATGCAAAGGTTTGGAATGCAACGAGCTGGCCCTTAAGGAAGCCAACTAGGGGCAGGCTCTTGTGAACGCGGTAATAGATTTTGTGATCTATAAAATATGGGAAATTTCTTGACTAGCTGAGGAACTAGTAGCTTTTCAGGATGAACCCTACAGCATAGAGACAGTCATAAACAGTGTTAAAATACAGTTCAATAGGTGTCTGTCGATGGTACGCCACATTTGGAATTATTTATTTTATGGGCTTTGCCATCGCCCTGCGTTCATAACACAGACATCGTCTTTCAGGGACAGAATCTGTGACCATTCTCATGCTAAAGATAAGGTCACGGACAAAGGCTGGGGCAGCTCTACCCATAGAATACCGGAAAAACACTGTTTTCTTTTTAACACCAGATAATGAACGAAGTCCAACAAAGTAAACGATTCGTGACATGTTACACTAATTTGCGAAAACATTCACTTAGCAAGTTTTTCATTTAATTTACATTCATTTAGCGCTGAGCCGTAGTGATGCTTTGTTGTCGTAGACCACTTTGTGGTCAGCAGGCAGCCAAAACATATTTGCGATTAAGAGAGCCGCCTGTCAGTCTCACCGCAGCTTGTTACAACAGTACCATTAAACGTGAACTGCTATCACAGATGTCAAACTTAGTGCATTGATTCCCTTCATTATTAAATGTTAATACATGCTGATCAAACAAAAAAATCTGTAAAGTGAATTTAAAAAAACTGCATGTTACAGATAATGAAAAATTTGGCACCAAATTATTGCGTGTTTGTATTATAGGCAGGCAGACGAACCAAACATCTGCGTGGAAAAGAGTCCATTCAAAACTGACAGTCACTACCCCCTTTTCTCCTATGTAACTGTAGAGTCAATTACCGTGTTTACAGCATAAAGTGTTTTGTCGCAATCTTGAGCCAGCTGTATCCATCTAAAACATACACCTTAATACACAAAATTTATTGCATCACTCCACAGAGCCACATTCTAATATTCTATACTCATCACTGTTTTACCATTTAACTGGCATTTTAACTAAAACTATACGACTTCTAAATGTGGAGTTGTCAAGAAATATTATAAATGTAATTCTATTCCTGCACTTATCACCCTGAAGACGTACACATGAATGGCCGCAACATGTCGGTGGCTACAACGTAATGTAATTACATTCATAAAGCCACAGTGCATTTTTGGTCATTTTAATAAATTTTATACATCTAATTAAACCTTTAAAGACTAAGAAAAATTTGAATTCTATCTAAAGATTTAGCTCTTACCGCGCAGTATCCACACTCCACCTCGGTTAAAACATACAATCAGTCTACGCTACGTACGATAGCGATAACAGCTTATTCTGAGATCTATGGAAACCACATAACCACAATGCCAGGGCAATGAAGAATTTTTGAATGTTAATCCGGATGGTTACCTCTAGGCTTTAAACGGAACATGAAACATATCAAACTGATGCATCTTAATATTTTCGGATAATTTTTTATATCACTCCGTCTACGTCAAGATCTAAAATACTGTCTCTTCTATTCAAGTCTCTCGCTTGATATTCGGTATGGAGGACCTCTCACTGCTGCAACTGGTGGTCCTTCGTACATGATGTGATGCCCACAAAGACGATTTTATCTGTGAAAAACTAAATCGGTGAGTCTCCACAATTTCCCAATTGCAGACACGACATACGGGGGCACTCACTGGCGCTTCGGTCGAGGCACTGTGCCACAAGCCGGAAGGTAGCAGTTTCGATTTCAGGTGGGATCACTAGAAGTTTTCAATGACTTTATTTTTCCGGCCGCAATGTGGTCCTGGGGCGAACTCAGCCTCTAACAGAAATGAATCCCAACGATAAAATCTGGCGGCGATCCTTCATTTACCAACTGTATAGAAATTCTGGAAGCCTCGACCTCTTGGAATCCTAAGTGCCTGTCAAGACTTTTAAAGGTGTTCCTTTGTACTTGATATATCACGGATAATTACTTGATAAAGATAAGGCTTGATATGTCTAGAGCAGAAGAAACAGCAGATGAATTTAATTGCACTGCAATATGAAGTCACGCGTTCCGTTACTGACGTATGTAGGGTTGGTGTGTCCGCTCAGATGTACGGCAGAAGTGCCTTGTGAAAATTTTACTTAGTTCCATGGAGACCTTTACACAATAATGTTATACCATTCATTCTAAAGAGCTGCAATAGATCAGAAATATTAAAAACAATTAAAATTACTTCTAGAGAACCCCGTATCAATATTTAAATGGTTGCTCTTATACTGTAATGTAAACTTCTTGTGGCAACTGTATTAGTGCCATTAACTGGAACTTCGTGGTTCCGCGCAAAACCGTTTAGGGGAAACTAACTTAGGAAAATAATCGCTTTTTTTTAGAGAGAGATTTGGATGAAGCACAGACAAGCCACGTAGGTAACCTGCAGAGTTCTTGATTGAATAACTTTGAAGGACGTCACAGAACATCCACCATTTTATTGTGAAGAGTAACAATTCGATTCGGGTCGACCGGAATATATTTCTCGTCCTTAAAACACACAGTAGGCTATGGTTCCTACATCCAAAAAGACCAAAGGTCTCAGTAATATTATTTATGTTTTGTATCAGTATTCGATGCCGAGCTCAGAACGTGCCTTAACGTTTACACAATTCCAGCCTCATAGCACCGTAGAATCGTGAATGCACTTAAGGGTTACAATCTCCTCCATCCTGGGCAACAGCTGGCATTTAAATCCCCACGCCTTTGAAAGGTTAAAGCTGGTTAATAACTATCACAAATTCATTTCTAATAATTGCATCACAACCCACAGTAAAAACTATGTAAGAAATCTGGTTAATAATTCGTTCAACACAGTGTCGAACGGTAGTAAGCTAAACGGGCGATGATACTCAAAAATGTGCTAAAAATATTTGTGGTCTGTGTGACGTAGTATCCATTATGTGTCTGGGGGAACTGAGAAAAACACGACAAATATGCCACGATATCAGGTATCTTGACATGGATTTGAAATTGGAACCTCCTAATTACGGAGCAGGCGCCGTCCGATGGCCCTCCATGTCGTTTACTGGCAGACTGCTACTTGCTATTAAAGCAAGACACTGTGTTCGAATCCAGCACCTGTACTGCCAATCCTGTATCGATATAGTCAAACAGGAGTGATGCCCATGGCGAGGGTGAAGTGTGAGGTGGGGTTCGGGGGGGGGGTGTCACAGTGAGTTCAATTTCATTGGGTTAACCAAGTGAACTAACGCTGCCCCTGTATAGCATTGCCAGTCTCCTGTAATAACACAAAGCGAATTTTCCGACTCGATTCACTATTACAACAGAAGGTGGACAGACGGACAGACAGCTCCAGCAACCAACGGCGTGTAGCGACATACATCACGTGACCAATAAACTGTGTGATGACGCAGGCAAACCTGGTTATGAACAGTTCATCCTCCAGGAGAATCGTGTGTTACGTATTAAAATGGAGCATCTCAAGGAAATCTTGTGGCTCACTTGAATACCTCATTTCATGATGGCTGTGATCGTTTCAGTGGATATAAGTTAAGGATTTCTCGTAATTGCGATCAATTCTGTGCAAAAAAGGCCATAAAATTGTCATAATTAGTAACAGCTTTATACATATTTAGTCCCTTAACACCTGCACGTATATAAATAATAAATATAAGACTAAGAGTCGCTTAAAATGTGTTCAATACGTAGTTAAACGCGCAGTCGTCTATATGTTTTGGGTGGTAGACGAATGAATGCGTATGGAGTACTGACGGAATGACGCCGACAGGGAAAAACCAACATACTCCAAAAAAATCTATCCTACTGCCCATTTGCCCGCCACTAATAAAACATGGATTGCCCTGGGAATGAACCCAAGCCTCCACGCTGATAGGCCCACAGCCAACCCCCTGGGGCTAATTAACGTTTTTGGGCGCGTTTGCAAAATTGCGAAACGCAATTATTAGTTTCTATCTGTCTGTCCCACTGTTCCTCTGTCTGTCCGCATGGAACAACTCGGATCCCACTGGACGGTTTTTCATGAAATTTCATATTTCAGTATTTTTCGAAAATCTGTTGATACAAGTCAAGTTTAATTCAAATCGGAGAAGAATAACGGGTACTTTACATTAAGACTAATATACATTTTTGATCACATCTCGCTCATTTCTTCTTAGAATGAGAATCATTTCAAATTTGTAGAAAAGATCAAAACATATTTTATGTTCAATAAATTTTTTCTCGAAAATCGCGCCTTTTATGAGAAAATGTGGAAAGCATTTAGTAGAGACAGAGAGTCAACAGATGACTATGGCGCACGCTCATTTCACGCTGGATACCTAAGGATACAAACACACAATCAGAATATGTAACGCCTATTCCTTTTCCACAGTAACAATGTTTGCACGTACGCGCCTCAATGTTACGTTGTACGTAATTTGCCCGTCTTGTCAAATTTTACTGAGAAAATAAATTTATGTTATCGTATTTACATCTTGCTTCCGAATCTAAAATTATAGTGTATTTATTTAATATTTCATTCATGCGTTTCTAAGGCCCTCTGAATCATCAAATTCTTTTACTCCTTGTGGAGCATAGGGCAACCATGAAGAGCTTCCAGGCATTGCGATCTCCAGCTAGCCCCTTGACCTCGTTCCATGATTTTCTTGTGCTTCTTATCTCATCCTCTATTGTCCTTCGCCAAGTTCTCTTCGGCCTACCTCTTCTTCTATATCCCTGAGAATTCCAATCTAATGCAGTTTTCTCTGTTGCTCCTGTTTCTGTACGTAATAAGACCATCTGAATACATTTCAAGTATTTTTTTTTATCTGTAAAATTGCCAAAAGCACATACAGTGTTGTTAGCTTCTGAAAACAATGAAATGATACTGTCTAATAATTACTTATACTGCTCAAGGAAAACCAAATCAACATTTATGAAGCCAAGTACAAATTTCATTTGATGTGTGCATTGGGAAGGCTTCAAATTGCAATTACCGAGTGAATGTTCACTAAATTTCCTGTTCTCTTCGCAAATATTGAAGAAGTATCTGTCAACGGACGACACCACTCCCTCCCCCACCGTATTACCACACTCCTCTTGTTTATTGCAATATTTTTCAGATGTGAAGTTCGATCAAAGTTTTAACATCTCGTAGGAAACTACAAATTCTGGTTTCAGTTTTTGGTGGCTCAAACTGTACCCCATTTCAAAATGAAATTTGCATGCTAATCGTACGATTTACAAGGCAATCATGAGTCTATATCGTATAACATGTCAAGAGCGGTCAAAGTGACTGGAATAAGCCAATTGTTTTGTGAAAGGAGTTTAAAACGGAATTCCTTTTACCATAGATACAGACGTGATATTCTGCTGCTGTTCCCCCTAAGCCTTTAAATATCAACCAGCTACCCAACGGACTCCAAGAAGGGGGTTGTTAGGATGCTAACCTTGGCGGAGCTTCACAAAAAAATCCCTCCTTTCACGGAAGGTCAAATGGCCATTTACGTACACACAAAGTCCTCCATTGGATCTAGCCTTACGCGAAATAAATCCCGCACACATGATGTCATTCTGCCTTTTTGAGATAAATTCTCTTGACGCTATCCCTAAAGACAAATGACGATCTGATGTGAACACGGTAACGAACCTGCACAAATTGCCGGAAATATCTTGACTAGTTGAGGACATGTTAGCTTCTCATTTACGAATCTGCTCCATGCAGTTACTCATTACTGTCCTTCTATGACAATGTCTTCCAAGTGGTCTGTTTACTTATGATATTTCCGACTTCTTTTTTTATTAATTTTCTCGTGTCAGCTTTACCTAATAAGGTCACTCTGATAGTTTGGTATGAAGAGCAAGGACTATAAATTATTGCATTATATCATTTATTCCATGTGTCGGTTTTTACTTTCCCTTAGGTATAAAATTATTTCCTTAGTCTCTTCTTTTCTTTTCACTCTCGTTTTATTTATATAGCACTGGGCTATAAAGACGCCTGTTAGTTTAATTATGGTCAGTCAGTATGTTAGGGTAAGAGCGTGTTTACTGGCCGCATGGTTTGTGGTCAGCAGTTCGGGGCAGTGCAACGGAACTTCATATCAAACTGACACAGGGCGACAGGGTTAAATGCACCTTCTGTCCACAGACGGAAAAAGAATTCTTGTCTCATACCTTGGTGGAGAGGGATGTCAATCAGCCCAACTGCAAGACCAGGATGGAACCCAACGAAGGTAATTTAAAAAAAAAGGTAAAATTGTCCCTGTAAACACCATGAAGTCATCGAGGGGAGGGGAGCATGTCTTTTAGCTCCACTCATTCTAAACCGCGACGTTAGGTGTTCAACTTCAGTCCCAGCCTCTTTAACACCGAAAAATAATCTCGGCACCCAATGGATGAGAAGTTGGGTTGGCCCCAGGGCCGGCGCGGACGTGTTTGGAAAGACAAAATATCGCGCACCTTGCCGACACTCTGAACCACGGGCCGTCCAATGTTCGGCGAGTATCTACGTCTACGTTACACTGTCTACCATGTAACCCACCGAAATCATAAACAAAAGCCTTCCGGTATGTTTACGAGGGTCGTTGTCTTGTTGAAAGATAACGTTAGTCTTGTGTGGCACGTAATGTCAAGGACCCGCAGTGGACCAATCCCCATTCTGTGACTTTAATTAAGAAAGACCCCAAAAGCTGCATATTTGAGTAGCAGGAGATCACTAAGACGGCGGTAGCGGCCGACCAGCCAAAGAGACGATTCACCGAAAGTTGCGTCAACATGATGCGAGCCTGATAGTATTTCCGACGGGCCATACTCTTTCGCCCAACGGCTCTGAGACTTACCCAACCTCCTATACAATGAGTACCGCGTCTTTCCAGGGGGTAAAGCGGTAGGAGCGTGGCATTGACCACGCACCCCCGTTTAGCGCCGAGGTTAATGAAAGAGTAGAGCTAAACCTCTACTCCCCCTCTAGACCTTCGTGGCATGATCTGGGGTGAATTTTACCTTTACCTTTACCGTACTCGTTGGCTCACAACACTTCAAAACGTTTTATCTTAACAAGTCCCGTATTCAGGAGTCACAACAATAATGAAATAAATGTCATCAGTTACAAAAATGTTCCCTGAAAGAGCGTGCAAATTATGCGTGTGGACGTACAGCCTGCAGAAGACCAGACGCCGACTCAGGGCGCCATTGTCAGTAAGCTCCGCCTGTCCATTGCACTGCCACGGTGGGGTTGGTTCTGATAATATAATGAGTTGCTGTGTCCATCTATTTACCCCTGCTCCAGTAGGGATGATATACAGTGGGTGGCGGGCGGTCTATATCAAACGTTTCACCTTTGACCCTCCCCGTGAACCCCTTAAAACATCATGCGACCTTAATGCAACAACCGACGTGCCTGCGATTACAGTCACCGTTATGAGTTCAATAATAATTAATGACAGGTCAAATATCAGAGCAGCGTAACGCGGAGCAGGTAAAAACGGGAAGAGTGGGATGGGTGTTCGGGGCACCCTAGAGGCCCATCAGTAACAAGTACATGGGCAAACACTGTGAAATATTTTATACGAGTTTGTTTGCTTCGCTGTGCTGTTGTTACATTCCGTACAGAGCCCACTTCGTGTTTAATGAATTCCATTCAAGAGAATCTAATGTATGATACTTCAGCTTCCCATGGCCTCCGACAGCTATGAATATGATCATTCTGGATTGAGACACACCGTAGCCTGTAAAGAAGTTACCATCATTTAAGAGAAAGTTTCCGCATCCACGATCGGTAGACCTAAAGAGCACATTCTCGTCCTACTTCGAATATTGATTCCTTGAATGAGTCCGTAGGTTTCTTCGAAACGTCGGAAAATATCCTACAGACGTAGCATCAGAAGACCTGAATTCTCAGCGACATGTTTCTCTGGAAACCTCCAACGTCGCAACCTGATACTAAATTGCTAGGCGTCGTAAGTCAGCAGAATTAGGTAAGAATACTCTGCAACTAGCCTGATATCCGTACTGCAACCGTCTCCGTGGCAAGGAGCTTCTCTTAAGCGGATTAGGCGAAAAAACACGACGGCTGGTCAGAAAATAAGTCTGCGTGCTGTATAATTCTGTAGTTATGTTTCCAGTGCTGAAGCGAAACTTTTGCGTCAAAAAATTGTATAAAAAGTATTCGTGACGTGAAGAAGTTGTGACACGACGTCTGACAACACAGGACACGAACTGATATGAACAGGGAAGAGAAAATACAGTAGAAATAAAATAAATCATGTACGTACACAGTCAAACACAACAATGAATTTCTTTGCCTTACTGGCCATCATCAGACCATTGTTGTACAAAAATTAAAAAAAAAGCTGGTTACATATAGTGCGTAAAATGTTGAGATTTATAGGACCTCACAATGGTACTTAATAACAGCCTTAAAAATTTTTTTATTAATGACCTTAAAATTGTTTTCCTGTGTTAACTATGACATGACATATACAGGTTCTGTTGTAAAGAGAAAAACTGTCCCCACGATAAGATAAGTGCATCTTTGTGGCTCAGACTATGTGGAAAATAGCGCTGTGGACGTAACATTATATCCGAATGTTCTTGTTAAGAACACGGAAACCAAAATACACGTAATGAAAATTTATTTTACGACCAATTTTCTTGGCTCCAAAAGCTACGCAGCACAAGTTCATCCTTCGCTTTCCGCGGGTTAGTATGTGGAGGTTTTCCGAGTTCGTCTGGTCGCCCCAAGAACAAAAACACATCGCTCGGGCCCTTGAATGGATAGAAGCATCAAGATTTTTCGAGGACTCTAACAGATCTTCAAGCCATACTGCATGATATTCAACGAACTGAAGGGATAAAAGGACGCAACTGCAATCACAGTGTTTCTGCCAAGAAAATTAAATCACTAAAAACATTAAATATTTGGTGGGGAGCGGAAAATTATTCGCGGATTTTCGCTTTTCGCGAAGGTCTTGAAACTTAACCTTTGCTAAAAGCGAGGGATAAGTGAATGAACCTGTTGTGCCATAAGCCTTGAAAGAAGACAGTTAAACTGATTTATATCTAAAGACTCAGCTCGTACCGCGCTGTAAACACATTTAGTCTTGGTTATAAGAGCCATCCATTTAATGCTGTATATGGAAGCAATTGCTGTTTGTGATCTGCGCTCTTCTCAGATATTGTGCTGCGTAGACTGCAAATTCCAACAGTAACCTAGGCCTGCGAAACATGGGTACTTACGGAAAATATGACAAACTGATGACTTTCGAAAGAAAGATCATGAGGAAAATATTTGGTCCTACAAGAACAGATGGTGGCTACTGGAGGATTAAAACTAACCAAGAAATAAATGACATATTAAAAGGACAAAATATAATTGGGTTTATTAAAAAAAACAGTAATTAAACTGGTTAGGTCAAGTTGAACGCATGGCTGAGGATAATATTGTGCAGAAGATTAAGAGATGGAAACCCATTTCTAAAAGACCAATTGGAAGACTTAAAACACGTTGGGAAGATGACGTTTTGGAACATATAAAGAGCATAAACATAAGAATTGGAAGAAAGTAGCACAGGATTGGGATAGTTGGAAGAAAGTGGTTGAGCAAACCAGAACCTTACATAGGTTGTAACGCTTTAGAAGGGGAAGAAGAAGAAGAAGAAGAAGAAGAAGAAGAAAAAAGAGGAAGAATACTAAGATTATTCCTAATTCCGTACCGACGTTTCGGTACAACCTATGGGTCCCTTTAAAAGGACAAGTTACAATTTTTGAAATATTAAACTTGGTGGTGCGTAAAGAGACTACTCAACCTTAAAGCAGTAACATATCACGTGTTTCTGTGACGGAAGTGTTCAGAAAGCAACGATATAACGTCTGTATAGAGATTGGTGACAAGCGGTGCAAGTTGGGATGTTTTAAAGGTACTGACAGGTATTGATCTGAACAGACGGCGCCGACTGTTGTGTACTGCGTCTCCTCTGTGCAAGACAAGACCCAGCGATTCAGACTAAAGATAAAACCGAATATTTCCAGACGCAAGGCAAATATACTTACATAAGTGGAAATAAATCGTTAGCTTGACGGTTCGACCGCTTTAGTTCCAGGTTTCACTTACGAGTATATAAGAGTATCTGGACAGTCCCCAGTGTAGATCTCTACACTGAGGACAGGAATACGTATTTGCTGTGTACGTGAATCGGACCAGGTCACGTAGTCTTTCACCAGTTAGAGTAGTCAGCACAAATACTATTTATTTCTCCTCCTTCACTCTACACGTATAGCCATAATATAATCGAATTTGAAAGAGTTCTGAAATTTTTACGCCACTTCAACTGATAAGTAATGAAGGTTTCAAACCTCAGAATGAAGCACTTCAAGAATTGTAAGAGGGCACTGCTCTTAGACTGCGTGCCCCTTGAAGATGGCAGCACTACGACGCTCCGAAATGTCCGTGACTATGTACCAGTCGATATGGTTCACATCCCGGAAGAATTACATTTTCGCCATTTCCGATGGGAGGACATGAAATATCGCGATGATATACATAGTGATTACTTTGAAAATGTCTTTACAAATTAGTCACGATATGCAGGCAAAGCCAAATATAGATACGTAGACAGCCATACTGACTTGTGTCGTACATAACAAGTGTGGAGAAGTGAAGAGTTTCTGTAACGTGGTAAAGAAACATCCGAAAGTGCAAGGCAGTAAAAAGTGGGGAGTGAAGTGAAGTGAAGTGAAGTGAAGTGATTATCGGTGGTGAAATGTATTATCATTGACATTTAGTTACGTAGATGTAAGCAGGCTCTGTACAGTACGTTGTGTCGTTATTATTTACTTCTCTATTTTATTATCTAATTACTTGACTTATGTTTTTTAATATTTTTTAAAGTTTGTTTTTGTTTCGTGGGTTTGTTTGCTATTTTCTGCAGTATTCTGTTTATTTGTATTGTTTTGTGTATTGTTTCTCTTCTGTACACAGCTGCCTCTTTCCTGTTTTTGTACCAGCTTACCGACCGCTGCCACCGGGTCGAAACCCAACTGCAGTAAATAAATATCGTCATCAAAGTTTCAAACCCAGAAGGTTTTTCATACGTAGCAAGAAAAACATTCCGCCCATAATGAATATCTTTCCTGGTGCGATGTAGCATGTAGGATGGGATACATGCAATCTCCGCTTGTAATAGGTTCCAGCACAGCATCACAGTTCGTATGTAATGGTACACAGTGCAGTTCATTCTTGACAATCCCCTTACAAAAAATAAAGTCTGGTAAATTTAGACTGGGGGATCAAATTTGACCACGACGTCGGCCCGGCTCTGATTCCCCAGTGTATTCGCAGAACGTGTGTTGACATACATGCGTACTTCTCCATGTAAATGGAAAGCCCCGTCCTGATATAAAAATATGATGTCCCATTTATAATGTTGGTAACACTGAGGGACGAAAAACTTTCGGAGCAGGTTTTAAGTATTAAAAAAAAAGAAAAGTAAAGTCATTACAAACAAATTTCACCACCAACTACCTGCATAAAAGTTTTCATATTAATTACACACAACTCCTACATGTTTCGGGCCATATATCCTGGTCAACTTCAGGGAATTAGAAGTTCGGTCGACGTGTGCAGCGCATATGGCAACCAGTCACACAGAAGTGGCAGGCCATTGTTCAGGTACTCCCACTGTGCTCAATGAATGAATACGCTGTCACTTTCTGCAAACGAAAGCGCACAACATATTGAATTTTGAGCTGTTCCTAACATTTTTTAGGTTTTCATGAGGATTGTTGCCAGTTCATATACTGTACAGTCGATAAGAATTTCGTGACAGCAATTTCACGATTCTGCGACAATGTTTGATATTTTATTGTACTTTTTGTTTGGTCCTACCTCAGTGTTCGAAAACCATGATATCTCACAAATACGTTCTGCTTGCACGTGCAAACAATATTTTGATATCGATACTCTGATAAGCCTCTTCATGCTAAGCCACCTTCAAGAGAACCTGATATTTATTAAACGGACTGAAGGTAGGAACACAGTACTATGGAATAAAATTGCAAAATATTATTTTTTTATCTTTTCGAAAGCCAAATTCAGTGAAATGTACTTAAAACCCCAACTCTTCCCTCCCAGAAAACAAAATGCACTCTCATTACAAAGAGAAATTATCGTTTTCTATTCCGAAAAATAATGTAAAATACAAACAAAAAACATATAAAGTGTTAGCATAGTAGGCAGACGTACTCCAAGGACTTAAGATAACATTACATACCCCTCCTCTTCCACAGGTCACTGTCTCCCAGAAGTGACAATGCGAGATAAATTTCATGAAGAATCCAGTTAAACAAATTCTTAGGTTTCACTGGCAGTCCTTATAACTTTGGTTACGAGTTCATCAAATTATTTTAGCATACATCCGCTTATGAATTCAATTCAGCACAGCCATCCCCTAAAGGCTAGCTTATTACAATACTAGTATATACACCCCACAAATACTCCATAGGAAAAGAAGCATATTAAAAAAAGAGATTTCATTAATATTGAAAATCCTGACTCGAGCTTATTTGCCTTCGCTCTGCTGTCAAATTGTATATGGTTTCCAATTATACGAAATGAAAGCTGACAGAACACCTGATCTACACTGATTCTTGCACATTTCCTACTCTTCTGTCTTTTCACACAATACAAATGAACCTCCTGTAGGACGGTCCTCCATATCAGATTGCAAGGCCGAAAAAATGTTTCGTTCCTTCCCACACTAACCGCATATTTAAGTTTAGAAAAATCAAAATAAAAGTCTGTTATGATTCTCCTCATTTATAAAGACTGTGGACCTCTTCGAAATGAAGCTGCGTAGTTTTGGTAGAAAGTTACCAACGTGTCGGTTAATCCCGAATCTTCTACCTTCAGGGCAGACAATTCAAGCAGCAGATTCTTCGAAATGTTGTTGCTTATTTGCCAAACAAAAAGGCGTCCCATCACAGAAAACAGAACAATTGATTCCACCACGTTAAGAATGAGTGGAGCTACACCACCACTTCTGCTACAGTACATTCCCTCAATGGCTTGGATAGGAAAATGTTTTAAATCTACCGTATTAATGAATGAGAGTGAACATTTCCAACAGAATAGTCAGATTAAGTGACCCAATTTTTCCAAAATACGAGAGCGGATAGTGACTTCAAAAACGTTTCAATTTTGGTTCAGAACCTTTAGAATGGTTAAAATCAGATGTATTAAAGCAGCAGTACCTTAATACCTACACATTACATTTAGTGTTTAAAATGGAAAACAACTGCCCTGGAAGCGAAGCCAGACCTCTACAGGGAGACGTTGTCGACAAACCGTCAGATAAAAGGCGTGACCCGCTATTCTTTAAGTCCCCAGAGAGGGCGTCCAATGTTTTGAACTCCAAGAACCTACGACTCATCTGGTTTCTAGATTTTTATTTTAAAATTTAACGACTAAAATGAACCTGAATTTCATTTAAAGATGCAGCTCGCACCGCGCAGTAAACACACTCCGTCACGGTTATAAAAACCTTTCGGTTTGTTGTATTCAGGGAAATAATCGCTGATTTTTCTGACGTCCAAATAAAACACAAAAATATGCCTAAGTTCAGAATGTTGAATTTTTAGGCGAGTTCACAACATGGCGAAAAGCGCATATGAGCTCCTTCATGGCCGGCCTTTCGCATCAAACAAAGCGGCTGCTACTGAAGGAATTTTCAAGAAATTAAAAAAAAAAAAAAAAGTTTGAAAATCTGCACAGAAAATTCAAGTTGAATTAAAATCTTATTAGCACAACGGCACTGTGTATGAAGAACTGTGTATAGTCATGGCAATATCTCGATACATTCTGCTTCGAATGAGAAATATTAAAAAAAAAAGCTGTAGAAAAAATCACATATTTTACGTTCAGCATTTTTTCCTAAAATCGTGCCTTTTTTAGGTAATTTGAAAAAAAAGAATGCGTTTTTGTATTTCCATTGCAACAATGGTTACGCGAACGCGCCACAATATTACGTTATACAACAACGTCTGTCTTGCTAAACGTTCAATCTGTTGCAGTAACCATTAGCTTTGTCTGTACAGCATCAGGCATTAGGATCATCGTTTAATATGAACTGAAAACAAGACGTCATGAACCGATGCTGCACTCTACCAAATTATTTATCGGGAGGAACTGACATATATGGGGCAAAATCTCACTCACCCCAATGTACTCGTGGCCGAGACAAAAATCCGGGACTTCGCCCCCCCCCCTCAAACCCCGCCCCCAAAAATATTACCCAATCGATGCGACATGCATAATCTCATGTCGGTCACAATATATTATTTTTAACCAATCAGAACAAATTACACTATTTTTGTCAAGTCATTTTCACGGTTTAACATTTGCGAACAGCTGCCGTTTCTACAGACTCTTCCAGTTTAGTACAATGATTAGTGTGGATGAGTGTGGGACATATACTGACACTCACAAACAGGCTAGTGGATATGCGTGTTAAGCCAGCGCCGTGGTAAACTTGTTTATTTTGTTTACTCTGACAGGACAGAGTACAGGTTTCAATGAGCCTGCGAACAGGTGTGTCAACAGTGATGTTGGCAGTATACATCCGAACACTATTACTAGTGACCAGCATTACTGGATACTGATTGGATGATCAGGACACGTCGCACGACGCTTGAAACACCGTCAGTGGGGCTGACAGTGAATGGCCAGAGTGCTACGCGCGTGGCTGCAGAGTCGAGCTGGTTCGTACAGGGTACACAAAATTCAATTCCATGCTAATTTATCCTATTTTTTAAAATTAAAACCCAAATACAGGAGTTGGTGCCCTGTACAGATCCTTACTTCTTCATGTGTTGCCCGTCTTGGTGCACTGTACGGTTGTGTATATGTCCACCGCGGATTTAAAATCCCTCCGACCGAGCTAGAAGTTGGAATTTAAACTCCAGAGCCACTGAATAGCTGAAGATGTCGCCAGCATCTCAAAGAGCCGATATAGTTAGGAAGATCAATGAAGAATGTATCTTAAAGTATGAGAAGGAGAACGTTCGGAGTATAATGTCTTGTTACCATCTGCCTATAGTGCTGAAGAAAAACCACTAAGGTGGTTGTAATTTTTTTTTGGGGGGGGGGGTTTGGTGCGAAATTTCAGGTCCGAGGCACGTCTTCATGTTTCGTAACAATACAAGTTCTTATGGCGATGAGTTGTTAGCACCTCACCCAACCCCCCCAGCTGGAGGACCACCCCTTGTCGGTTGTCCGCGACTGTTTATTCAATATATTTTG
>Ga0136643_10004780_pt1 | contig 18855 bp, 12 predicted proteins | sample TergutLab28metaG_FD_96883 | JGI IMG/M metagenome (GOLD analysis project Ga0136643, IMG submission 96883) | Labiotermes labralis P1 segment gut microbial communities from Petit-Saut dam, French Guiana - Lab288 P1 (version 3) (version 3) | ecosystem: Host-associated > Arthropoda: Insects >...
AACGACCAATGTGGTAATCAACATTATAGTCGCGAGCTCCTGATGATGGGCATAATAGTGCCCGAAACATGTTGAGCCTATAAGAAGTACAATAAAATAATAAGTGGCATCTAGTTGGTTTTTATTCTTCAGTTATCACAATGATGCACGGTCCAACAAACATAAAAAAAGGATGTTTTAAGTATTTCGACTATGTATTGTACCTTAAATATCCGTCATGCAAAATGCATCTTAACACCAATAGTATCATCTGATCGATAGGAGCAAATTTTAAGTACAGGGACATGGTAATCTGTATTTTTATCTCAACCGACATTCAGGTCGCATTTTTTTGCGCCAGGTAGTGTTACATCATGTATGGGCTGTCTTCGTTGCTGTATTTTTCATAATTATCTTGTAAACTGTACGATATTCTGGGAAAAAATATGTTTGACATAAAATGTGGATTTTTATTTTCTCTACATCTTAGGTCAGAAGTTTTTTCTTATTCCAGGAAAAATTCAGCGATTATCATTGTAAGTATATTTAGTCGTCATATAAAGTGCCTTATGTTGCTGTCCCACTTCAAAAATTTTTTAATTTTCTCGACAGACTGCAGTAAACGTTCCCAGTATACAACTTTTCCCAAATTGCGTCCATTGGAAGCCGAGTTTCATGCGGGTGAATGGACAGACATGGCGAAGTTGATAGTCGCGTTTTGCAGCTTTGCGAACGCGCCTAAAAATTGTAACACTTCCCGATATTTTGATTACATGAGAACATTTGAACACATTGACGTTGAACACAGCAATTGTAATGCCAGAAAATAAACATTGTTAAAGGTGGTGTAGTCCTGCAACTTTCGTTTTCAGTTTCGCCTTTTAGAACAAATATTATTACTTTACAGCCCAGTGCATTAAAACAGAAACAGAAGTTTTGCATCGTACAGTTGGCACCGTTAGATGTTACAGCCCAGGAAGCGTAATCATGTCACAGCAGTGAAGTATTATATGACGTTGAGTAAGCTCGACGTAAGGCCTGCTCGCTTGTACGTACAAGCATGTTCTTAGTGTCGTAATTTTAAAACGCCATTATTTTGCCAATAGTATCAAATGGATTATCACCTGTATGCGCTATTGTGAGTACACAATACTGTCCATGCACTAATTGATCCCTTTACTGAAGTGACTGCGATGCCGGTTAAATATCCTAAATTAACCGGAACCATTTGGAGTACTCTTGCGTGTTTTCTCTTCTTTTTGGTGCAACAGCCCCCAGTGGGCCAGGGCCTCCTCATTCACGAGGTTTCTAGATCACACTCAACGATGCACCACAGTCAGTAGGACTCCTCTGGACGAGTGATCAGCCCGTCGCAGAGACCTCCACCTGACAACACACAACAGACAGACATCCATGCCTCCCGATGGGATTCGAACCCACAATCTCAGCAGGCGAGCGGCCGCAGACCTACGCCTTAGACCGCGCGGCCGCTGGGACCAACACTCTTCCGCATAGCCTTTAGTAAATCCCTCTTTAATACCACGAAAAGATGCCCAGCCATCCCCTAGACACTGTGCTATATCAGTTTGAAACAAACTTAACCGGTTACTGGCCACTCAAGTCCTCACTCGATGTACAGTTATATTGGCCAGTTACGTCCTCATTTAGTGTTGAGTTAAACTAACCACTCACATTGTCGTTTAATGCACAGTTCAACTGGCCTGTCACCTTCTCATTTAGTACAGAGTTACGATGGTCACTCACGTCCGCATTTAATGCAGCCTTAAACTGGCCGTTGACGTCCTCGTTTTAGTTACCAGTTAAACTGGCAGGTCACGTGCCGTTTATTGTAGAGTTAACTGGCCATTAAAGTTCTAAATTAGTGCAGGCTTGAACAAGACGCTTACATCCTCATTTAGTGCCCAGTAAATTTGGCAAGTCACGTACTGTTTAGTGTAGCGTGTACTGGCCAGTCACTTTCTCGTTTACTGCTGAGTTAATCTCACATTTTTACTTCGCGACATTCTTGTATGTCCGTACCCCTGCGGTGTGACACAGTATGACTGTACGTTTTTCTGTCGTACGCTTTCACTGACTAGTGTAAGAAGACAATGCAGGATATTAGGGTCAACGGAAGGAAGACAATGTGATCTATTTTAAAGTACAGCTCTGGCATTCAAACAGCGGAAACCCTACTCAAGACAGCCAGTCGTGGAATTCGAAGCAGGGACTTTCCGAATTCGTGCCAAACGCCACACCGTTTTTCGGTGCTGTAGCCATAAATATCTCGGTTCTCAAGGTCTGGGTGTAGTAAGCCGATTGTAGCAGACAGAAATGTAGGAACCTTAGCGCTGTCTGAATATACATGCAGAGCTTTTTGAAACAAGAGGGGCTTAATAGATACAAAATTCGTAGCTGATTTAATGTTTGCTCTTTGCCAGCGATTCTTAAGTTGACCTCTGTATGTTTTTATTGGTAGTACAATCGGCCAGAAGCAATTTCCAGTAGCACAGGAAATTTTGATCAAGTCTGGGGTTTCGTATCTCCCCCCCCCCCCCAAAAAAAACCCACCAACTGTCTCTAGTGTTCCATACTTAAAAAAAAAAGTAAAAATGAGAACTACAGCACAGTATGAAGAATGATGTGAGCATATTATACGCATAATTTCAGCAGTACGTGAGTTGGTGTATGGTGAGATACAGTATATAGACCATGCCTGTGTGCGTCCAAGTGGAGGAGGTTGAGAAACATTGCCTTGCGCTATGGAACGTACCGCCGTAACTGTTTTACCTCGTGGAAATCTGTACATCACTGAAACCAAAACAGCATTACTCGAGTTCTTAATACGTTTTTCCTGCGATGTGTTGCTAGGAGTTCGGCAATTATCGCGGTCTTATAGCCAGTAAATGAAATTGAACTAGGTGCGGCTATTCCAGTGTTCCCCACTCTGTTAGAGAATATAATATGTGTAAAGAGTGCAGCAAGGCCAAATGTAAATAAGTGGTGAATGTCACGGTGCAGTAATTAGCACACTTCATCATGTTTAGAAGGTGTCCTTTTTGAATGTCATACAGCAGACAGGTTGTGGTGTATTTTTTCGTGTATGTATTCCTGAATACATGTTTTAGGAATAAATGACAACTGTTTCGTGTAATACTTTTCCCAGCTACAATCGTTTTATAGTGCGGGTTGCATTCTGCCTGTGAAACTCGAATTTTCTGAATGACGAGCACCTACTTACACCTTCATGGCTACAGGCCTGCTGGGACACATTGTTCTCTGAGTTTGCCACTTTGGTATTCTTTTGCCAATAGTCGTTCCGCTAGTACTGTATATTCATTTCGTTTTTATTTCAACCAACTAATATACAAATATATATATATATATATCATATGAGTATCTCTTTATATAATGTACATTCCTACATGTTCCGACATCTCTATGTCATCCTCAGGGAGTTTTATATTTGTACCTCGCTAAGGTACATAAACTCTTAAAATTGAAGCTTTTAAAAAACACTCTGAGGATGACGTAGAAATGTCGAAACATGTAGGAGTGTACATTATATGAAGAGATTCTGTTGTGATGTATATTGGTGCATTAGCTGGTTGAAATAAAACCAATAAAAGATGCACGGTACATGCAGTAAAATACTGTATACTCATTTGTCATCAGTCTTATCATCGGGGATTGGTAGGTGCAGTAGATATCATTCCACTCCTGACATTATCAGCCGTCACCATCATGGCTTTTAATGACGTCGTGACCGTAACAGATAAGTGGTACTCGATGAGGCTGTGTCCGGGGTTGAATAAACTTGTTCTCCCTACTGAGGACTGCTGATTGAGACATCTGCTTACACTCATTCTAACTTCGAGCTGTCATCAAGACTTTGTAATGGGCTGAATGTAATACAGCTACGTCTGTGTAACTCTTATCTATTCATACTGCATTAGTGGTTAATTTTATAAATGACTGATCGTGGGTTAATGAACGACACCCTTGCAACCGCAGTGAGGAATTTATTGGGAACTTAAAAACTCCTGAATTAATTGTGGTCTGTTTAACCTTTAGACGCCTAGCGTCAACTATAGTTGAAGTACCGCACCGCTAACCTCCAAAGTTGCATTTTATATATTTATTCAACAAATATATGTACTGAATATTTTAAGCATGGTGTGTACTCTCCGTTTTTTCCTCTTCAAAATGCAGTTTGCTTCATAATTCTAACATATTTGGTTCCCGTATTATTCACATTTTATATACAGGTGTGCTAAAATTAAAAAAAAAATAATTTCGGCACCAAAAGGTTAATGGTGCTGTCAGACTGTAATGAATTAGCAGGGCAATGGATGTGATCTAATATGTGGTATTCTGTCATTTGCATGTAGGGACCAAGAAACAACTCGGAAGAGCCAGTCTCCAGACAGAGATCTGATCTGTGGACCCCCGAATACGAAGCAGGATAGCTACTCACTCAACCGCGGGGTTCGGTAGTGCATCTAAGAGGTTTCTGTAGGTTGAACATGTCGCTAGGATGGGGCAGACAAGGAATACGTACAGAATTTTCGTCGGGAAAATTGAGGGGGATTCGGGAGAATAACGTTAAAAATGGAGCTTATGAGTGGAGGCTGTGAGGACTGGAGCTGGGTGCTACTAGTGCATTATCGTGTCCAGTTACAGGCGTTAGTATTAGAGGTGTAAAACTTCCGTGCTGTGCGCTACCGTTTCTGGTCCGTCAGAGTTAGAACCGTACAGTACTGGCGGTGCAAAACCTTCGGACTGTGCGCTACCGATTCTGGTCCGTCAGAGTTACAGTCGCACAGTACTGTCGGTGCAAAAGCTTCGGGCTGTGCGCTGCCAATTCCGGTCCGTCAGAGTTACAGCCATGCAGTGCTGGAGGTGCAAAACCTTCGGGCTGTGCGCTGCCAATTCCGGTCCGTCATAGTTACAGCCGTACAGTACTGGCGGTACAAAACCTTCGGGCTGTGCGCTGCCAGTTCCGATCCATTAGCTACAACCGTTCGAGATGCACGGCTTCGACCGAGATGTGAGCATGATTTCTTTGAGAATATGGAAGGATTTGGAAGAGGAGTTATTGTTCTGAAGGCATGCCTCTTTATTCGTGTATCTAAATTGAAAGAAAGCACCAAGAATGTCAGTGTAACCAGCCAGCTCCTCGCCCAAGTATATAACTCTTGGTTGTATTCTCGGCAGCGGTAAGGGGTTTTTGATTGGTCCAACAGTGCCAAAAAGGCGTTGAACGATATCTCTACCTGGCATGCGGTGAGGCTGTACTGGGTCCCTGGACATGCTGGAGGACGAGGTAATGAGATAGCCGACGAGCTCGCAAGTGGCGTCTCTATTCTGGGTTTTCTTGGACCTGCTCCGTCCCTGGGAGGCTCTAGACAGGTTATACGAAGAAGGATTAGTCGTTGGTTGATCAACCAGCATTGGGTGCGATGGCGAGGTCTTGGCGATACACAAAGTCAGGCTCGAGAACTAATTTTGGGACCTTGTCTGGGTGCCAAGGCTAGGTTTTTGTCCTTTAACAGGACTCAATCCAGGGTTGTTACTGGCTTTCTCACTGGACATAACACCCTAAGGAGACATCTTCACCTACTAGGACTGCTGGACAGGCCACTGTGTAGGAGGTGTGGAGCAGAGGAAGAAACCTCGGCGTACATTCTTTGTGAGTGTGAAGCTTTGGCTTCACTCAGACATACGTATCTGGGCGCCTTCTTCTTGGAGCCAGAGGGCATGAAGAGTATGAAGCGTATAAGTATGGAGGCCATCTGGAACTTTAGCAAAGTAACAGGGCTCCCGTAAATTGATATGGGGCACAAAGGGCCCGTTAATGAAGGCTTAGGTGCATCGGGACCGTGAGATCCCGAACCCATTCGTAATGAATGAATGAATAAATCAATCAATCAATCAAGGGGGTTTCTCTTCTCTCCAACGTCCGGACTGTCTGTAAGGCGCACCCAGTGTTCTGTTCCCTGGGTAACAAGAGCAGTTCATGGGTAAGTGCTTGATTAAGCATTCGGACAACTTTGCCTTTACCCTTTATCTGAAACTGGTAGACACTGTAAGGAGCCCAGAGGATAGTTCAGTCAATGTAGTGGTCAGGCTGTGAGCTAGAGGAAGAAGGGATCCGGGATTCAGCATCCAGCAGGAGCAGCCATTTGTCTGTAGTCCACAGGGGCCCAGACCGAATCCGGGTCCCATTCAGCATTTTGGGCTCTTGTCGCATGGGTGAAGTGGCCGGGTCATGAAGCTGGCCACGCACCTTTATCCATTGCCAACTCCACAACCTGAAATCCACGAGTCATTGTTGTTCTAGAAATACCATGTAGGTCTGGCCAAATGGTTCCTTTAGCTTGTAATGGTTAGCAGGTGCTGATCATGATTCTGTATCAACGAAACGGTTCTTGCAGGTGAAAAGAAACTAAGAGTCATCATTTTGTCAGTCTCTTCCGTTACAGAATCAACATTGCTGTGTCAGTACATGTTCCACTTGTGTTACAAAGCAATGCCAGTACTGTAACAATAACCTATAGGCACAACAAGGCTGACTTTAGTGGAATGGCAGTTTAAGATGCATACGTATCATTATGAATCGCTTGAACAGAATGGTAGGTTCAGCCCTCCGCTTCGGGTTGCCTGTTTACGCAAAGGCCTTGCAATGGGTCAGTGGGTCGATCCCCAGTACACAGAACTCATGCAAACGTGTAACAGACTCATGCTGTTAGAATTCAAAGCCGCAACGCGCGTTGTAGGACCCAATCCGTGACAGATTAATAATAATAATAATAATAATAAGAATTTCTGATAGGAACTTTTGAAGGTCGTGATTTATTAAGGAGCGAATCGCAGCAAGATTTTTAATACCTTACGAAAATCTGCTGTCTTCCCCTCTTGCGCATGTAGTCATCGTCCGAAATAATCAGTATTATTCTGCGCATCTCATTAGTCCCTGATTTTCAAAAACATATTTATAATTTACACGGCATACCCTGCAGGGGTCGCACAATTTAGAGGCTTTTAGGCGCGTTCACCAAAGTGCGAAAAGCGACTGTTCGATTCATCATGTCTGTCTGCTTGTCCGTCCGTCTGTCCGTCCGCATAGGCCAACTCGGCTCCCACTGGACAGATTTTCATGAAATTTGGTGTTTGAGTATTTTTCGGAAATTTGTCGAGAAAATACAAGTTTTCTTAAAATCTGACAAGAATAACGGGTATTTTACATGAAGACATATATGATATTACCTCGCTGAATTCTTCTTAGAATGAGAAGCGTTTTTTTTTCTGAAAATCGTGCCGTTTATGAGATAATGTGGGAAAATCTGGTACAACCAGACAGATCAAAGAAGGTAATATAATACGGCGCATGCGCTTGGCGGCTAGATAACTAAAGCTGCAGACACACAATTTGACATTGCTTTCCCACGGCAACAATGGTTACGCAAACGCGCCCCCATGTTACATTATATGTACATTGCATGCCTTGTTTGTTTGGAAAATGTTGTACAGTTTACATGCTTTTTGTGTGGCAAGTATTTATATATCATACGCTTGAGAGGGTTTTATGTTGTGCGTGTGGGAAGTTTTTCGACCTAAGAGGGATGAAGCTGAACACTCTGAAATCAAAATGTTGAGGAAGTGATAACTACAGGCCCCATTGCGGTCAAATGATTTCACATTCTGCACATGCAGAATGTGAAATGTAGGTCCACATTGAAATCTGTCAGATATGGAAACTTGCCTTACGAGAAATTCTGTCCGGTACTAAACCTGCACTAAACCTGATTTCATTAAAGAGAAATGTTAACACGAAGAGGGGAAGGAAATATGATAATAAGACGGGAATCGTTTTTTAATTTGTTTGGTGTTGATGTAATTTTCTTCCTCTCTCCTAAGAAAAAAAACGCCTGCCACTAACCCAAACAGGGACAGCGGTGGCACAGTGGTTAAGGTGCTGTGCTACAGATCGGAAGGAATTTTTCATTGACATAATCCTTCCGATCGCACTATGGCCCTGGGGTCGACTAAGCCTCTAACAGAAATGAGTACCAGGAGCATTTCCTGGGGGTAAAGGCGGCCGGTGCGTAGGTCTGACGACCTTACCACCATCCTGTGCTGTTGTCATGTAATCTGGTAACCTTAACTTCCTGGAACCCTCTGGGCCACTCCAGGCCTGTAACGGGACTGCTTTACCTTTACCTTTTACTAATCCAAACAATTAAGAAGAGCTGCCGACGGAATGTGTACAGAAAGCTTTACTGGAAGCGAGGCAGAAAAAAGATAGGATGCTGCAAAGAAGCCACCTGACGAGGAAGAATGTGGCGCATGCAGCCTGTGTATTCGTATAATTAAAATTATCAGCCCGGTGGTAATTATATGCACCACCTGCTTTGACAATAGGTCAGTGTGCATTGTGCCACGCATTCTATTTATTTTCGTAAGATTTTTGCAATAAATATCGCGTATTTCCCTAAACACCATTAATCAAATGGTCATTGTAATGGACGCTGTTTGTGTTCTCCGTGAAGCACCGAGTGAAATGTTATGCATAATTGAGATAAATGCATGGCTTCAATTTGTTATGTTCTATTGCTCTTTGAAATATGCTACATAGTTAAGTAGCGTAATTTATGTAGCATCTACTGACCGAGATTAGAGCATGCTCTCGTGGGAAGATAATGGAGAAATTTGGAAGGAAGAGTTATTGCCCTGTTTGATGGCCTGTCTCGTCATTTACATGTAGACTGAAGGAAGGCACGATAAATCTCAGTATAACCAGTTCCTCGCCTCCATTCGCGTCGATGTACTTTTGCACTCGACAAGTTTAGCATCCTGGAGGATAGTACAGCCAACATAGCGATTACAAAGTGGGTTAGACGAACGGGGAAGCGGGGGTTCAGTTTCCTATAGAAATATTTTACGTTATGTTCTGTGCAATATATTAGCTTTGATGGAAGTAACGTCATTAAACTGAACTCCTCATTCTTCTACATTGAAATGAAATTTGAACCCTCATGGAAAAGGATAAAAAAAAAAATTGACATCAGTCGAAATGAAATTTTTTAGAAGAAGAGCGGGGTGCACACTTTTTGAACACAATAGGAATGAAGAAATTTTTGAAAAATTGGAAGTAGAACTAGTTGAAGATAAACTAAGAAGATTAAAACCATTTTGCTATGACATGTAACAAGAATGAACAACAAAAAGATGCCAAAAATAATGCTGATTTAATATAAACCAAATGGACGAAGACGACTTTAAAAACTTTCGAAGAGCCTATTGCACAAGTCCGAAACATGTCTGCTTAGGTCTAATTCGTGACGGATGATGATGATGATGATGATGATGAAACCTAACGCTGTCTGAAACGGAAGAATATGCCGGCCCCTTGTATTTGCTTACAAATATTTTATTGGTTTTGTTGTGTCTTACCGCTTGGCTTGTTTCCGTTGGTGTAACTGGCCAACCTCGTGAGTGTACTACTATATGCGTAGCAGCAATCAGGCGCTCAACTACCGAAACAATTTCCCGCCTTCTGCGGAACCCGAAAGTTTAATACCATGTTCGCAAGAGTTAACCCGACCTCCTCCCTCCCTTCCATGCAGTTGTGTCCTGAACTGTTATAAATCCATTTCATGTCCGCAAACCCGATTTATTGAAGGCTTTTTAGTATTATCCGTCTATCTATGTCTGTGTCTCCCAAATGTTCTCTTCCCTACCGAGTAGCTGACTAAATTTTTGCACCCGTTTCTCGTCCTTCCATTGCCTGTCACATGTCCCGTCCTCTTTAATCCCTATTGATTTGATTATGCTTGGAATGTAGGGTGAAAGTACAAACTACGGAGCTCCTGATCATGCACATCCCTGTAGTTCCTGTAACTTCGTTCTTGTTGTTTCCAAATCTTCTGTTCAGCACTTCTTCCACAGACACATTCTGTGTTCCATTATTATGCTGAGAGGAAAGTTCCACGACCTTTCAAAACAACAGGTTCAGTTCTAGTTTTATGTAGTTTTCTATTGATTTTTTCGATGGGAGAGTAAAATACGAGAGCATCTTGGCCGAATGGTAGCAAGGCATCCTTGGAACTGAAGTGGCCTGTATTATTTCGTGAGAGTAATTCTGAGTTGTTACTGCCTTTTTCAGATATTGTATGTGCCAGAGTTTCAAAAGACGAGTTGACATTTTATGCTGGATATTATTATTTTCTTCCCATAGCCTTGGGCAGTCATGTCACGTATCAGTGTTCATTTGCATCTGTAGGCCAGACATTATTATTTTGTTCCCTTGATCGTGTGGTTCCAACTGTACCAGTATTCATTTTCATCTTTATGCCAGATATAGTGATTTCGTTGTCTTGGTCTTAAGCAGTCCAGTCTCGTATCCTTACTCTTTTCAATAATTATGCCTAGCATAAATGATTCTGTTTCGCTGGTGTTCAAGATGCATGTCTCGCATCAGCGATCATCTTCCCCGTTGTCCGCTAGTCCTTGCGCCCATTGTATCTGCATTCACTCTCGTTTACGTCCTTGTTGTTGCAACTACGATTTCGTCATCGTTGTCGTCATTCATCGTATTCATGTTACCACCGACGCATTTAGCGCCCTGCCCTAACAGCGTCATTATAAATAGACTTTTGTGCTGTTGTAAGTAAAACGCTTTTGTTCAATATGAGAGGTTGCCTTCAATATGTGTTGCCATCTCTAGACAAGCAGAGAAGCGCAGAGGGTATTTCGTGACATCAGACACTTTAATGTAACGATGGGAGATGTTTTGGAAGGTGTTCAGAGGAGAAGAGTCTCCAGGCTTATAGATTTATGAATAGAATCTTTTGAGCTGCTGTTCGGGAATCGTGTGTGCGCCACTGTAAGGAACTGACGCTGTGGTGCGCTGTGCTTTCCACGGTGTCGCGTGCATTCGGTGCTTGTAACGGTTCTAGTAATAGTAAACCTTGATTCGGAATTTTAATATGAACAGTAATACATGTAATAACAACAGCCGAGGGAATAAATATATCGGCACATCCACTGGTGTGTTAGTTAACTGCTAGTTTGCCCAATAATTTTAAACTTCCCGGTTCAGCGTCTCATATTTGGGATCCGAAGAGTATTTGTACTTAACTTTTGCCTTTTAAAATCAGTAGCACTGAAAATGTTTGTTTTCACCGTCACAACCAAAAGGTCTGTCTTTACCTCACTGGACTGCGTAAATGAATCATGAACAGGCACGCGCGTGAAAGAGTATTTCTTGGTCAGAACAATAAACATTGGAGTGGCTTAATCGCCATTGTTACAGATTTATACTCTTCTGTTATCTGGGGAGGCAGAAACCGTTGACAGCACTGTACTCATTTACCGACTGGAATAGAATAAACTGTTCTTTGGCTGGTATCACAATTCTGTAGTTTGTTGGCGTTTGTTGATTGTTTTACAGCCTTGAGAGTGTCACTCTTGCTAAACCTCTGAAACGATGCTGCATATCTGTTTATTGCGACTGATTGACCTGAATTTAAAGAGCATTTTCTGCAGTGATTAGTGATCATAATAGTGCGTGGCCAAATGTTACTTATTATTTCTGGAATAGTATGCCGTATTTATTTTCTGTGATTGTCTTGGCAGTTGTAGGTATGCCATTTGTGAAATTTATATTTTCTGCTTGATTTGTCTTCTTCTTATTTATCATCGTCATCGTCTTCTCTAATCTAGGTACTTTTCCATGGTAATTATCTTCTTCAGCCACTGTTTCAACTCACCACTCAGGCTTCGAGTTTCAAATTGTACGAACACTCTTGATATTATGCGTGATGTCCCCATTATAATTGTTTTCTTTTTTCCAAATATTCCGTCGAGTGCTGGCCTGGTATTATTTCAAGATACCTTTTGGCCCCACTGATTACTGATATAATTAAGCTTGTATGTACAAGGAAGACTCAAACATTTCCTCGTAGCTCCATCCGAACCGTTCGTTACATTTGTTTTCTGTGTCTTGTGATTCCGGTGTTATGTGGTCTTGGAGCTCATATTCCGAGGCTCGGTTACCATTCTGTTTTGTTGCTCAGAACATATTGTTATTGCCATCGTCATTATCGTTGTCGGTTCACGTAATTCTTGTGATTGCTGAGATCATTTAAGACCACTAATGAATATGAATTCGTTTGAGATGCTATCCGAGCATGTGACTGGAGTAACTGAGGAGACAACGTAAAACCTCAGTGTAGAGTTACACGCGGCACCTCCTGAATTCGAAACAAGTGCTAACCACTCAACCGCAACGTTTTGTCTTTTCAGGTATTATTAATTCATCTATGGACCGGGATAGCTCAGTCGATATAGTGACTCGCTACGGGCTGGACGGTCCGGGGATCGAATACCGGTGGAGGCGAGATTTTCCGCACCCGTCCAGATCGGCCGTGGGGCCAACCCAGCCTCCTTTGCAATGGGTACCGGGTTTCCTTCCCAGGGGTAAAGCGACCGGGGCGTGGCGTTGACCACCCACCCCCATGTAGCGGCGAGGTTGAAGAAAGAGTAGATATACCTCTGCTCACCCACTGGGCCTTCGTGGCCTGTTCTAGGGTGAACTTTACCTTTGCCTTTATCATTACTTTATCTATATACAAATGTACGTTGAAAATATGCGTCATTTAATATGTTGGCCGCATTGCAGCTTGTGCAAAGTCTAGACTGTGGAATGAACCCAAGAACTTTGCTTATTTTATTGATCGTAACACAACACTGTCGATTATTTGTGGGTCTTCCATCTCTTATTTGTGGACTTCATAGTGTTTTGGCTCCCCTGGTGGGATGATTAATGACAAGGGGTGTTTCACAGTATGTAAGTGGGTGAACTGCCAGTATCTGGTGAGAGACAGGATGAGGTCGAACCCCCGTTTCAGCCGGGCTTGTGTCACAGCTGTAATTTCTCTTTGTTGAACAACTAAAGATCTCCCTCTCGCCTTCGATTATCCCCCCACTCCAGGCAGCGTTTGAATGTTGCCCATCTGCGAGTCGAAAGGCTCGCCAACAAGGCATTCATGAAGCTGTGCTGATTGGAAGTCGGTTCCTTCCTGTCGGAACGCTCTGGCACCAGTCCATTCCCTGCTGCTGTTCTTGTGCAGAGAAAACACTTGCGACTGTCTGCTGGTAAGGAGCGGGAGTTGCGGTCATAGAACCTGGAAAGTAACAAAGTGCTAGCGCTGTATATCTTTGGCACTTCCAGATTACATCAATCTATTCTTACTGCAAATGGCCCCGTCATATGACGGAGTGACAGCATTCACGCGCGTCCCTCCCCTAACCCCCCCCCTCCCCCATCGTTTTGATTTGCGGTGATATTCCGGTTTGTGATGTCACTCCCAAACAAATCTCTATCGTAACTCTGGAAACCGGTATTATAACGTCACACACAGACCAAACTCTACCGTAACCATGCAAACCCGATAACCACGGATATACGCGTGTGACTTAATTACACGCCGTAACCGTGACAACCCGGTAGCCTTGACAACTTGTGTGTGACTCAGTCACTCGCCCTATATGTTCTCAGCATCTTACCAAGGTAACCCAAACGTCTTGAGCGTTAACTCTGTATGTTGGACGGCAGACATCTGGTGATGCTATCGTAAGTCAGATTTTCGTATGGTTTGCGCGGGAACCAAGCTTTGCCACAACCATGGAAATCCGGTAGCCGTAACAAGGTGATATGACCAAATCATTCAGTCAGTGATGCCAGGAGTATTATATGGTGCTGATGAGAAGAAACTGTACATCTTATACCTCCAGTAATGTTAGAATGATAAAATTGAAGAGGATTAGGTGGGAAAGGCTTAGCAGACACATTGAAGAAATGAGAAACGCTTTCCAGGATTCAGCTGGCAAACCTGGGATGAAGAGACGACTAGGAAGACAGGCATGCGCGGGGGATTGCTGCTAAAGTACAGCTGTAATGAACGACTGTGACGCGAGGGTATTGACTGGCTTCATTTGGCTCCGGATAGGGTGAAGTGACGGGTTGTTAATATGGTAATGAACCTGCGCATTGCATGAAAAATGAGGAATTTTTTGACTAGTTGTGCGATTATCAGCTTCGGAGAAAAAAAAACACCCTTTGCTGGATGGTTATAATTCTAACAAGGCATTTCATTTGTATAACTGTACACACAAATGCTATTAGACGGGTGATTATTGTATCTGACAGAAGTATTTTACCAGTTCCTGTGGGTTAGCTTGTCGTATTAACATTGACCTGATCGCCTACACGCGCTGCGGCTCATGGGCCGAAAGTGACAAGTGATGTGTGAACTAAAATAAGGATGCTGTGTAAAACCAGAATGGAGGCCAATATTTGTTGTGTCTGTCTCACTGAACTGTATCAGGTTATCGTCACCTTCGACAAGGGCGGAGGTCGATGATGACGTCTTCTAATTTCACCTCTTTTCATCCACCACATTTGAATGTGTTTTTAAACTGTGGCATTTTTATGATGCATTGGCGATTTTTGGCATTAATAAAGTATTTTTCCTTCCTGTTATTTTTTACAGGTTTCTGTGAATCTGCCCTTAAGTGTCTGTCCGTCTGTCTCAACATTCAGTCCTTTTTTTAAACACTGTTAAGAGAATTTGTTAGCGCGTGCATTGCTTACCAGCCACAACAAACACTGTTAGGGGTACTTTTCATTGCTTTATATTCTGGTCTTGTATGGATTTAATTGCCCATTACATGTCTTTCGAACAGATTGTAACTTTTCCATGCCAAACAAACTAAAGTGTTCAGTCTGTATACTCCAGATGTCCCTGTGATATTTTACATATCGTTTTGTGTGTTCTAATGTATTCTTCGTCGTAATACCGGATGTTTACTCGTAGGCATGTTGCTGGTATGTAGACCGGAATTCTTCGTCTTCCCATTTTGTATTTGAACACAAAATTAAGGTACGCAGTTGTTTTGTTTGCGTCTGAAACTCTCTCTTTCATCCCCTAAACCTTAGACTCCAAGGGAAGACTATATATATCGAGGGTAACAAAATTATACCATCATAGTGCGGTTCTTTTTTCGTGTGTTATTTTATTATGACTTTTCTCCTACATTTTTTCGATCTCCAGGATCATCAGGGAGAACATTCATAAATATCAAGAGTGGAAAAACAGAAGATTTTGTAATACACCTATTACAGAATTGACAAATAGTTGGTAACAAATGTGGGTATTCACATATGTTATCAAGTGTATTTCAGAGCCTTGAGTTGCTTCGCTTTTGATAATTTTTTTTACCATCGAAACACGGAGACAAACCATAATGAAATCGTTATAGTATACAAAACCAAGTTTGTTGTGATGGTATAATTTTGTTAGAACTGAAAATTGCCTACAGTCGAACCCGGTTATAACGACATCGGTTTATAGGCACCTGGTCTAGAGTGTCATATATTCTGTGATACCAATTAATTCTTCACTGTTAGCCATAACACTATTCTCCTGTGGTAAAACAACATTCGTTTCTAACGACACAAAATATTCATTCCCTTTCATGACTATTTCAGAAATATGCCGAAGGTGTGTGAGAACAGGGTAATGTACTTGGGAGGGGCTGAGTTCACAATTTGCACTGTTCACCGCATTGTGATCCAGTCAAAGAAGACGATGTGGGATGGGATTTGTAATAAACTGTTGTGGAGATGACAGGAATTCACACACGGTTTTAGTCGTAAATCTGGATGGATCATTTAGATATTTAAATAAATGTATGTGACGATATGGGCCGGATTGATTTGGCTCTGGATAAGACAAATCCCGGGCTGTTGTGGGGGTAGTTATGAATGTTTTGGAAGTGTGACAGGCACTGGAGTATTGTCTACGTGGCCCGCTGTTAGCTTCAAAGGAAAAACTCTGTTCTTTGGAATTAATCCCATCTTTTGTGTATGTATATTAGACCTGTAACTTTAATAAAATGCATACATACTATGTCAGTTCATGATTTGTGGTGTGTACTGGATATGCAAGTTCGTGGGATGTATTGATTATATCTATTCAGCCAGTTTTCCCCACATGTACGCTGTGGCAAATAAATGAAAATGCAGTAAGTCGAATAACAGCTTGGTGTAATGATCGGTCCGTACTCGGGAAGTTCCGATTTTTATTTTGGCGCGGAGGCCCGTCAGTCCTGAATAATTTTTGTGCTTCTTGCCACTCTGGCTAGAAAATTCTTGGTCCGGTCTGTTATCAAATCTGCCATTCGACCATATACCGGGTATATTCCATGTAGAGTGAAAAACGTTAAAGAATAACCATAAAATTGAATAGTTAAAAACACGACGCTTTATAAGAAATTGAACTTCTGCGATGCTTAGAATGATCGAAAGTGTGAATTTTGGTCTACAAGCTGACGAAGTTGGTCTTAAAAATTTTTCATTAGGTTGTCTGCAGAATGTCTAGGGTGTTTCTTTAAAACAGACCACTATGCTACCTCCCACATCATTCCCAGTTTCTCATTTAGCTCTCTCTGACATACTTAGACCAGAGTGTGTCATCTCTGAGTACCACAGTATTATTTATGTAAAGGTGTACGTGGTGTACTTTGGATTGGCAGTCCTTCTTTGTACTCAGTAAGTCTCACTCCATTTTTAGATCCGGACACTGACTATTCTGAATAAAAATTTTCATGGACTTCGTCCACAGTTTTTGGGATTTACGTACTCCGTTCATGACTGTCTTCTTCATCACCAGTTTCAGTTCGTCATCCGCACTCTTTGTTCCACTCGATTTTGTGGGCACTACCACAGGGCTGTGTGTTTTGGCAAAGTGTCGTTAAATAAGTCAAAGGTAAGCGAGGTCCTTTTTAAGGACTTGGGTATGAGTTGAGTCCAGCACGCTGTACTCTGCAGATTACTGACCGTGAAGCTGGTATTCCTGTAGCCAGTAATCGTCCACTGAAGTAGTTTATCGGTGATTCAGACGAGTGAACGAGAAGAATATGACGTGATGGGAGATTCGTGGCTGGTCCTGAATAAAATTCCAAGACCATGTACATGTCTGGGCCTTCTATCAGCCCCTCTAGATGAGTGCGTCTAACTGCAGCGTGACCTCGTATTCACCAATTCTATCAGATCCAGCCCCATCTCGACATGTCTTGAAGCGTAAAGTTTGTACGTGACGGATTAGCGGGTTTGGCAAAGCAGATAACACATTGTTACCAATAGGCACAGCCTGTTATCCAGTTTGGTATATTAGCTTGGCAACAATGCATGTAATGAATAATAAAATAGAATAAGATACTTCATTTTACATTTACACCATATAAGCAAGAAATGCAGAGTATATTTAATAATTAATTGTATCTACAAAGCCCCTACATGTTTCGATGCCTCAGTGTATCTTCTTCAGGGAGTTCTGTTATACCAACAGGCCTTTATGCTATTAACTTCACAATTCAGGGTTCTGTTGTATCCCAGGGAGCTGGAAGTAGGATCTTTTTGTGGACCGAGCGGAGTCTGATTCATGGATCCGTTAGGACACTTGAGGAATAATTTCCAAGTCCACTTGTAGAGGTTAACACAGTAGTAAGATATATTATGACAAAGTTACAGCAGACGAGTTCTGAAGTATATCAGATGAAAGTTGGCCGGTGTGTCCCCGTGGTGGTACCCATACATTACTTTATATAGGGAGTTAGAGAGGTGTCGTGTGAAAAATATACAGCAGTGTTGGGTGTGGTCGTGTGAAGCTGTTGGTCGAAATTTAATTACCACCTCAGCCTTGCATTCGGACACTCGCGTCATGGTGACATCATAGCTTCACACTTGTCGTTTAACCCCTTGACACTGACAAAGTATCAAAAATAATTGGTCCGGAATTGGGGGCTCATTTCCTTATAGGTCGGAAAGGTCGACAGACCAAGTAATCCCTTCCTTCCTGCTTGATGTAAGACTTGGTGTTAACAATTAAAAAAAATTCCGGATGTACGTAAACTTTAGTACATGAGGTAAGTTAGTGGTCATATGTGACAGTTCATGCTATTAAAGGATATAATATAATTGACTGTAAGTAAGGCCACCACAGTCAGTCAGTATATTATGATACGAATGTAATTCAAGTCATCGCTTCAAAAAAAGTATTTTATTGAAAGTCCATTTTATAACCTTAACGTATATTACTGTAACACCGTATGTAACATCAACTATATATTAATTAATTGGTGACGACGTTCTTTTACTTCTTTAAGTGTATGTACTAATGGACTGCATTTTCACTGACCTGTAACTTTGGTATAACAGACGAACTCCCTGATATGATGGATTGATGCATCGCAACAGGTGCAAGTTTTTTGATTCAATCAAGTATTAAATATATTGTGCCTTTGTTGTTTATATGTTGTAAATGTATGCAAAATGCACGTTACACAGTTTCAAAAACAAAAACTTCAGCTTGAACGAAGTCATCCCGTTGTGTTTTTATTCTATATATTCACTTTATTAATATATATTTCAGTCAACACAACTATACAATAAAAGCATAAGTTAAAGCAACAGGTTTCGACTTAAAAAGTCATCGTCAGGCTAAGCTAAGAACCATGAAGTTCTTTACAATGTGGCTGCGCGCATTTGGGATCCCATATGGCTCGCAATTTGTGCTGTGATTCGTACCATGTACATAATGTGACTTATACAGGGTGTCCCAGGAGGAAAGGACCTAACTTCGGGAGAGTGTTCCTTAGGTCAAACTATAACGATATAACCGAAATCACCTATATCCAAAGTTCAATGGTTACGGAGATATTGGCCAGAGAAGTTTGAAACTTTGACAGCTATTACTCACTTATTTATTACCAAATACATATTGAAACTGGCAGGAATATGTGGTTTCT
>Ga0136643_10004782_pt1 | contig 18854 bp, 16 predicted proteins | sample TergutLab28metaG_FD_96883 | JGI IMG/M metagenome (GOLD analysis project Ga0136643, IMG submission 96883) | Labiotermes labralis P1 segment gut microbial communities from Petit-Saut dam, French Guiana - Lab288 P1 (version 3) (version 3) | ecosystem: Host-associated > Arthropoda: Insects >...
ACCCTAACCATTGACACCACAGGGGCAGGGCTACACAAGCGGGGCTACCGTGAAACAACCAGCAAAGCCCCTATCAAAGAAACCTTAGCAGCGGGTATGTTGGAGCTTAGCTTCTGGAAACGACACAAAGTCCTGTTAGACCCCATGTGTGGTAGCGGTACAATACCTATAGAAGTAGCGCTTATAGCAAAAAATATAGCCCCTGGTCTTAACCGTAGTTTTGTGTCGGAAACGTGGGAGCAAATTGACAAATCCATCTGGACAGATGCCCGAGAAGAAGCAAAATCTAATATCTACACAGGTGAAATTGCCCCCATCCATGCCAGCGACATTGATGCCCAAGTGATTGCACACGCCAAAGAATCTGCCGTAAAGGCTGGTGTCGCCGACCTCGTAAACTTCACAGTTTCAGACATTGCTAAGGTAAAAATCCCCGATGACTACAGTGTTTTGATGACAAACCCACCCTATGGTCAACGCATAGGCACAAAAGGTGACTTGCTCAAAATTTACAACCACCTCGCCCGCCTTGTACCAAAAAACTCCACATCCGCCGCCTACATAATCACCAGCGACGAGGAGTTCCAAACACATTTCGGCAGAAAAGCTGATGCCCGCCGCAAACTATTTAACGGAGCAACCAAAACGGATTACTATCAATACCATGGTCCGAAGCCACCACGTAGCGACTTTCATTAATGTTCGCCGTCTACGGAAATAGGACGGGCAATAGCGGTTTTGACGAGACCCGCCCCTACCGTGAAAGGTGTTTGTTGTAGAGAAATAAGGTAACATAATTTGGTAGGGGCGACCATTGGTCGCCCCAGTCCGTAAATACGCAGACCTCAGACCATTTACGCAGTAATAAGTTAAACTAAATCTTGACAAATTAAAAAAGATAGACTATAATACCAATTTGATACTCCATCAGCAAAAATACCATCTGCTGTACACATCAATCGAAATAAGTAAAGCCTACGCCCGAATTCTTTACGAAAAAAGGAGTTCGAGGAATGGGTTTCGGAATATTATACTAAAAAATTTGCATTAGGGGTGATTTTGTGTTTGAAGGTCTGTTTGACGGATTAGAAAAATTTGGTTTAGATGCAGTAATTGACAAGGAAGTTGATATTTTTGAGACCGCACCCAAAAAAGGTGGGTCGGACGACAAGGCAGAGACTAGTAACACTTTCAACATTGACAATTATATTTATGCCAAGGAGTTCAAATGTCCTGTGTGTCGCAAACCCTTTGAATCTTATGTAGTTAAGTGGAGTAAAGTTAAACTTGAACAAGTAGAATATGACCTGCGTCCAGTTTACAGCCCCATAAACCATCTTTTTTACGACATTGTGTCCTGCTCCTCTTGCGGATACACGGCACTTTCCAAGGTTTTTGACAAGATTACAGAACGTCAAGCAGAGCTTATTAACAGCCAACTACGCCCCCATTATAAGCACAAAAACTACCCGAAAGAACCCAGCATTGACGAGGTTTTGGACAGATACAAACTGGCACTGCTTAACGCCACAGTTAAAAAAGCAAAGCATGGGGAAAAGGCATTTTTATGTACCAAACTGACGTGGTTGTATCGCATTAAAGGTGACGACACAGAAAATGAACAAAAGTTTGCCACCCTTGCAATACGAGGCTTTATGAAGGCTTTGGAAGAAGAACATACGCCAATCATGGGCATGGAAGAAGTGACCTTACTATATCTTATCGCTGCTCTTTCCAGCTTTATGGGCAACTATAAAAACGCTCTGAAAATTTTATCCACCATCATCGTTTCCAAGAAAGCTTCCGAACGCCTAAAGGACAAATCTAGGGATTTACGTGACCATATTACAAAGCAACAAATTGATATACAGGAAGGAAAAGTGCAGTTGCAACAAAGTGTTGTTGTGTCCAAATAAAAAAATTTTAATTTTTTAGAAATTTGGGGTTGACAGGAGGTCGTGTATGTTGTATAATAGCTTTTGTGCTTGATATTACGGCATACTTGCTTGGGTAGCTCAGTCGGTAGAGCAGTGGACTGAAAATCCACGTGTCGGCGGTTCGATTCCGTCCCTAAGCATTTTTGTTTGTTGTGGTGACTGTGTAAGTTTGGTCGCCCAAATAGCTTTCTCGCACAATTTGATTTGACGCTCGCTATCAGGGTTTCTGCGAAACCCTTGTCGCTACCACGTCAATCAAATTGGCTCGAAATGCTATTTGTTCTCCCTGCGGGCGTGGTTCAATGGTAGAACGCCAGCCTTCCAAGCTGGACGCACGGGTTCGATTCCCGTCGCCCGCTATTTTACCCCTTCGGGGGCTTTTTTGTTATAAATTTGACAAAAATGGTTGCACATTATAGTGGTTTATGTTACAATATGTTAGTGAATGACAACAGGAGGTGCGATATGGAAAGAGCAAGGCTTTTGAGTGCCATAGAGGCAAGGCGCTCCCGTCGTGAATACAGGGGAAAGTATATTGACAACCATCAACTTAACAAATTGCGTCAGCTTATTGATGAATACACCACCAATGGCGGTGTACGCATGGAAATGGCGGCTGACAGCGGTGTGGCATTTAACGGTCTTACAAAAAGTTACGGTATGTTGTCGGGTGTAAATAATTTTGTTGGCATGATAGCAAAAAAAGATGACTGGCTGGCATCTGAAAAGCTAGGATATTACGGTCAGCTTTTGATGTTGGAAGCGGTGTCCATGGGGCTTGGCACTTGCTGGGTAAGTTTAACCTTAAAACGTGAAAATTTGCCTTTTACCCTTGCCCCTGGGGAAGAAGTGTTGTCAACAATAACTTTTGGTAATGTGGACGAGCATGACAGCCTAAAGGAAAGATTTGTCCGTGGTATGCTTAACATACGCAACAAAACCTTAGAAGAATTGTTTATCAGCGATGTAGAACCACCAAAATGGTTTATCAATGGTGTGCGGGCGGCACAAAAAGCTCCTTCTGCCATGAAAAAGCAACCTGTTTGCTTTCGCCTAAAAAACGGCGTGGTGACAGCATGTGTGCCTGATATTGGCGACTTTATGAACGCCCACGATTTAGGGATTTTTAAGCTACATTTCCAAATCGGTGCTGGCGGTGGTCGCTGGGAATGGGGCAATCATGGGGTTTACACCCCGAAAGAGGATATTAATAATTAAAATTTAGCAAGGGACGACTATGGCAAATTGGTCGTCCTTTTTTTACACACGAATTAATGGTAGGGGCGGGCATTGCCCGTCCCATGCCTGCTGTCACTATCCCTTGGGATTGGACGGTATCGTATACAGGAGTGGGACGGGCAATGCCCGCCCCTACCACGCAAATGTGCAAATAATTCAAAAAACCTCTTGACAAGCGCAAGAGATGTGTATTATAATGTCGATAGAGGTAAATTTATCTTACGCCTGAAAAGTTGGGAAAGTGCGTGGGGCCACAAGGTCTCGACAACCACCCCACGCACTCTAACCAATCGCATAAAACGACCTAGGCATATTATAACAGCCTTAGGTCTATTAGTCAAGCACTAAAAAACCAAAACGAGGTGAAAATTATGCCAAGAGGAATTTATGATGTACCAGAAAAGCATACCAAGCTAACTACGAAAAATATAAAATAAACCCCTTACAAAGAACCATTTGCAAGGGGTTTTAAGTTTTATTGGTGAATGCTTCCGTGGGTAAACCTAAAACCTAATTCACCAGGAATGTATCCGCCAAGGATGCCATTCTCTGGTATAAGTTTAATATCCACCGCCCTAAGATAGTTCGGGACTTGCATAACAAAAAATCTGCCTGGTGTAACAATTTCATTGAAATATCGTAATTCGCCAGTTGCGTCGTTAATGGTTAGAAGGGTTACAACAATAACATCTTGTCCTTCGTTAAGGAAGAAGACATTTAATGCCGCCCCTTCCACCCTGCCATCGAAAAGATACCATGCTGCACGGGCAGGGGAAAAGCTGTGACGCACTTCTAAATCTGCTGGGGTAACTGTTATCCAAATGTCGTTGTTAATTTCAAAAACAGGGTCTTGAACCAGCTCGTCCTCCCAAACCAAATCAGAGAACAATTGCAACAAAAAGGCTTCGTCCATCATAGTGAAACCCTCTAAAATATCCGCAAAATCTGGGTTGGTGTATAAAGCATAGATGATACCATCACCAACAACCCAAAGGAAAAGTTCGTCAAAGAAATATGCAGTCCTTTCCACGCCTAAAATAGAAATGGCGGTGGACACAAGCCCTGACATCTGTAGCATTTCTTCGCTGCCACGCATATCCAGCACAACACCATCCATGAAAATCGTTAGCCAGTTACGCCCCAGACCTTGTGCATAGCTTTCTCCTTGGTTGGTCAGGTGAAAATACATATAATCAATAAAATACTGGTCATCAAGCCCACGTGACTGATATAGGTGTCCAGCAAAATCAAAATCTTGTGCATATAGGGCAGTTGTAAAGGCAGTTTCCACTTCTTCACGGGTTGGGGCGGTGAACACCCATACAGGACGCTCTGGCTGTTCTGCGTCCGTACCCGCCTCAAAATTGTACATATAGGTGAAGAAAGGTACAAGACTTTCCATTCCCCCTATTTCGTAAATATCCATTAAATCGTCAAGCAAAAGTGCGATTGCCTGTTCTAGCCAAGCCATACCAAAAGCCTGTATATACAACTGGGCGTAGGGTATGTGATTTACAACTTCATCAATATAATCTACAAAAACATCCACAGAATAGCCTGCTTCGGTCAGCAAAGTCACAAGGTCAAAATTCATTTCAATTACATAAAGCTCTAAAAAAGCTTCTGCTAAAAATTCTACCAAAAGGCGTGGCGGAGCTTGGAAATTGTCAGCATCAAAAAATTCCCAAGATGCAAATAGGGGTTCCCATTCGCCCCAATGTTCCGCCAACACGGCTTCACGCTGGGCTGCGTTATAGTCAACCTCTGTACTTGTTGGGACGATAGCCGCCACAGATAAAAACATTACAAGGGTTAGTAAAGCGGTTTTCATAAAATTCCTCCGTTTTGTTATCTATTGTGTGTTTCGTGTAAACATTATTGTAAATATACCTTCAAAAGTGCCTGTGCCAGCTATCGAGATGCTGTTGATGTAAATTTGCAAGCCACCACCAGCCATGGATTGATAAGGTATTTCTAAGTACAAATATTCACCGTGATGAATGTCATTTGTCCAAGTGTTATTCCAAGCAAAAATATCAAAGAATACAGTGCTGTCACTGTCATTTCGCAGATGCAGAATTAGGTTTGCCCCTTCAATTGGTTGCTCTATTGAAAGCGTGGTAGACAGTACAGGTGACATGGTGCGTTGCAGGTCTAAATCAGCTTCCGTAAACTCTAGTGCAATGTTTCCGTTTACAGGGAAGCCCCATTCCACCATCCACCGCAAAACATCTTGGTGTCTGTATAGCAAGTCAGGTAGCAACCTCTCAATCAGCGCAAGGTTTGTTGTCATATAACCGTCGCTTTCCATGTATAGGGTCAGGGTAGACACAATGTCAAAATTTAGCATATCCAATAGCTGATAGCCGTATTCTTCCAAAATGCTATCCAAATCTTGGTTATGATACAATGCGGCATAAATATCACTTCTTTGGAAAACACCAAGAGATATAATTTCATCCAAGAATTTTGTTGCAAATTCTACGCCCAAAGTTCTTACTAGGGTTGCCACAACAGCAGAGCCGTGTAAGATTTCTTGGTAGCCGTATCTCCAAAGGGTATCTTCTAAGAACCAGTGAAACCAACTGTCGCCACCCCATCGGGCTTCCCAATAACCATTTTCATAGGCAAATGCTTCAATGAAGTCCATGTAATATCCAAAATCATCCCCCAGATGTGCGACAATATCAATATCACGCCAACTAAGAACCTGTACAAGGTCTGACACCATCCGTTCCCTTGGGGGCAGGGCAAAAACCCAATTGTCTTGTTGCCAACGCCTGTGTACAGCTTCATCCCAAACCATAACGCCCATTACATTGACACCCACCAGACCAGGCACTTGGCTGATGTTATCCCTCAAACCAGCAAGGACGGCATCTTGTAGTCTAAAGTACCTATCCAAATAATCCATTTCCAAAAACTCTGTAATTTCGTCGTCACTCCAATGACGGGATAGAAAAACCATTACATCCATTGACATGGCACGCCCAAAATGAAAGTCACCCATGACGGTATGCAGTTGCCCAAGGTCTTGGCGGTTAAAAATAAAATTTTGGGCAATTTCCTCCCCTAAAACTTCGATTAGTTGTGCAGACAAAGCATCCGCTTCGTCCCAATTTGTCGGGGCTGGCGGAAGCTCGCCAAAACGGTAACTTAACAAAAACCGCAAGCCAGTCAGACCGTTACGTTCGTATTCCAGATAAAAAACCCGAAGAATGTTTTCGGTCAAACCGTGTATCCAGATGCCTTTACCGAAATCCTCTCCTTCGCTACGACCTGATGTGGCAATGATATGCTCAACCAAGTCTTGTGTGTGGTATCGCAAGGCTGCTGTGGCTTCTAGGCTAAAATGTTGTTCTACCCGTGCTAAATGCTCATCAACAACAGCCTCTACAGCTTCGCTAAGGGTAAGCGAGTTAATGCCCACTACACTAAAAAACATAGCTATAGTTATTAAACAAGTTTTCATAATTTCTCCTCCACAATAATTACGTACCTCCTATTGTACAAGATTTTCAGTAAAATGTCCAGCAAAATTTTGTTGACTTGTAGAGCCGCCTTATGCAATAATGAAGCGGGGGAGTGTGATTTTTTGACCGATAACAAAAACAAATATGATTTGACAAAAGGACCAATTTTGCAAAGGCTGGTAAAAATGGCAATGCCTTTAATGGCAAACAGCTTTATGCAAATGGCTTTTAATTTGTTTGATATGTTTTGGCTTTCCCGCATGGAAGGGGAAAGTGGCGGGCCTGTGGCGGCGGCTGGCACGGCTGGTATGTATTTTTGGCTGTCAATGGCTTTTGTTTTCGTGGGGCGTATGGGGGCGCAAGTGGGTGTTTCCCAAAACATGGGCAAGGGTGACAAGGCAGAAGCAAAGCGATATGCCCAAAACGCCTTTGCCGTAGGCATTGGGCTGGGTGTTATTTATGGTGTGGCAATGATTATCTTCCAAACACCTCTCATCGGCTTTTTTAATATGGATGACCAGCATGTTATCACCATGGCACAGCAATATTTGGTTGCCACGGCAATCGGTATGCCCTTAATCTTTGCCAACCATGTTATAACTGGTGTGTTTATCGGCTTTGGCAACACAAAAGTGCCATTTATCATAAATTCGTCTACATTGGCGTTAAACATTGCAATTACACCACTTTTCATCTTTACTTTCGATATGGGAATTATAGGGGCAGGGCTTGCAACCGTGGTGACAGCCGCCATAAACTTTATTGCTAAAATTTGGGTTATGAGCAAATACAAAGACCGCCCATTTGAGAAATATCGCCCCTTTGGCAAGCTGGATGGGGTTATTGTAAAGCAAATTTTCAAATGGGGTGGGCCTGTTGGCATAGAATCTGGCTTTTTTACCCTGATGTTTATGGTTGTAACCCGCTTTGTGGCAGATTTTGGTACAGGGGCAATCGCCGCCCAACGTGTGGGCAGTCAAGTTGAAAGTCTGGCATGGATGATGTCAGGGGGCTTTGGCTCTGCCCTTGCTGGCTTTATGGGTCAAAACTTTGGTGCAAGAAAGTTTGGGCGGATGCGTCGCACATACCGCATATCTCTTGCGGTTATGGGTGGTTATGGAGCTTTTGTGGGTGTTGTGTTGTTTTTCCTCGCTTCCCCACTGGTTGGCATCTTTTTGGACTGCCCAGAAGAAATTCGCATGGGTGCAGAATATCTGCAGGTATTTGCCCTAACCCAAATGCTGGCTTGCATGGAAGAAGCGGCATTTGCATCGTTCATGGGCATGGGTAAGGCTTATAAATCCACAATCGTAAGTTGTACCAGCAATATCATCCGTGTGGCTGTGGTATATTTAATGGTGACATTTACCGACATGGGGCTTCTTGGCATTTGGGTTGGTGTTGCAATTTCCGTCACCATCCGCAGTGTTTGGTTGTTGGTTTGGTATAAAATTTACGAGCGTAAAGCAGTGCCTAAATCTGATGAAGAAGTTACGAAAGGATTGGTCTAATATGAGAATTTTACACGTTTTAGCACAATTACCCACAAGAACAGGCAGTGGAGTATACTACAGCAATTTAGTGGAGGGTTTGAAGACCTTTGGGCATGAACAAGCCGCTGTATTTGCGGTTCAAGATGGCTTTCAGTGGGATGTATTACCCGCTGACCGCTGTTTTCCCGTAGAATTTAAGAGCGAAGCCCTGCCCTTCCCAATCGCTGGTATGAGCGATATTATGCCATACGACAACACGGTTTACTCGTCCATGAACGTCACCATGATTTCCCAATGGCAAGTGGCTTTCGAGGGAGTTCTTGGCATGGCAAAAATGCTTTTCAAGCCAGATGTGGTAATTTTACACCATTTATGGATGCTAACTTCCATCGGCATTAAAATTTTTGACAAACAAATTAAAATCGGTGTGTGTCACAACACGGATTTGCGACAAGGGGAACAAAACCCCCTAATGAAGGAAATGTTTGTAGATGGACTTGACAAGCTGGACATGGTTTTTTCTTTAAGTGACAACCAGAAGGGACGCATCAACGGTGTTTTTGGTATTTGCCCAACCAAAATTGTAACCATGGGTGGTGGCTTTAACCAAAAATTGTTTTACCCATCTACTACGACCCGCAAACCCCACGACCCAATCCGCATAGTTTATGCTGCAAAAATCGAACGCTCTAAAGGTATTTTTGAGCTAATTAAAGCTTTCCATCAGGTAAGCAAAAATCGTGCTGGACTGCATTTAAGCGTTGTAGGTACGCCCGACGAAGCCAATGAAGCCAAATTAAGCGACCTAATAGGCAGGGCAAGTAATATTGAGCTGGTACGCATTACCAGTCAGCAGGTGTTGGCGGATTTTATGCGTGAACATGATATTTACGCAATGCCGTCATATTTTGAGGGTCTGGGACTTATTGCCATAGAAAGCCTTGCCACTGGCTTGCGGGTAGTCGCCACAGAAATTGAAGCCCTAATATCCCTTCTAGGCGAAACCGTTAACAACAGCGGTGTCATAGAATACGTAAAACTGCCCCGTATTTACGATACAGACAAGCCCGTGGAGGACGATGTGCCACAATTCATAAAAGATTTGGCAGAAAATCTAACCAAACAAGTTGACCGAATACGTGACGGCGAAGCCTTTGCGGACGAAATTCGTAGCCAAATTAACACCCACTCTTGGGCAGGCATTGCCAACCAAATAAACGACCAAATCGCACGTTTGACTTAATGCTTTTGCATTACAAATACATGAGTTGTATTGAAATCTAGGTATAAATGTTTTGGGGTAAAATGATTGGAGGGATTTTTGTGAAAATGAAGTTAAACAAACTGTGTTTGAAATAATTGTATCTTTTCTTTACTCAGTAATAAACGGAAAAGAGCAACTTAAGTAAGAAGATTTATTGCGTTCAGAAAATCGTAATGATTTGCATAACTTAATATTCAACAACATAGAACAGTTAGTTTCTTCGTTCTCTCGTCATAACTTGTTAGGATGGTATTTGTGTACTGATGATATAGCACTGGATTTAATTGACCTAAACGCAGGCTTAATGGTTTCAACGGATTCATATGAAACAACAATCCCAGGAATTATTTGGGATGCTTTACAAATCTGCAAACTGGCAGAACAAATCCATAATCACACCGAATTGATGACAATGAATCACAACCTAAAAAGCTCGTCCATAGACAACGATTATCGCTTTAATAAACTTTTTGAGATGTATGAAAAGTTCTATAGCTCGGAAATTCATGGAATAAGTGGTTTGGCACATTTTTCTAATGCAATTACGCACATCGACAACAAAGATGCGTTTAATAATAACATTGAGCATTATGCAAAATTCATGGAGCGTATAATTCCTGAAAATGCTTTTTTAGAATTTTCAATGGGCGAAATAATCTTATGCTTAAACAATCCAGAGTTGAGGGCACAAGCTGGGTGCAGGGTATATCCAGATAATGTCCACCTTTCCCTTTACATGGCTTTATCAAAAATAATCTCGAAAAAATACGATATACCACAAATGATAAGCTTAATAGTTCACACCCACGATATATTAGAAGAGCTAGACAACCTACAGCATGAATACGAAATGGAGCAAGAACGACAAAGGTTACTGCGTGGTGATATGAACCATGAAAAAAGCCTTACAGCAACGAAATTGGATTTAGTAAATGTCAAAAGTGGTGCAGACTTCGAGAAATATTTGAGCTATATTTTTTCAAGACTTGGTTATGATGTTACACAAACAAAAGGAAGTGGCGACAGGGGTGCTGATTTGATTTTGACAAGACATGGTGTGAAATACATAATTCAAGCCAAATTCTATTCAAACCCAGTAGGGAATAAGGCTGCGCAAGAGGCTCACACAGCAAAAGACATTTACAAAGCCGACAAGGCGTCGGTGATTACAAACGGTACCTTTACCAAACAAGCCACAGAAGATGCCACAACACTAAAACTCATCTTAATAGATGGTGATAAATTAAAAAGACTTGCGGACGCCGTGGCACAGGGTCAGTTTTTAGATTTGTTTTCTTAACGTAATAAATTCTAAACAGAAAACGCTATTTTACGCCAAATAACCTACCGACTATAAAAAAATTCAAAAAAATATAAAAAAACTCTTGACAGGGTCTTTCATATGGTGTATACTATCTTTTGTTGCACAATGCAAGGCCCGTTGGTCAAGGGGTTAAGACACCGCCCTTTCACGGCGGTAACAAGGGTTCGAATCCCTTACGGGTCAATTTCTAAAGACAATTAGGAATTAGGAATTAGGAATTAGGAATTAAATTCCGCATTCCCCATTCTTAATTCCTAATTGCTTTTATCGGTGCCATAGCCAAGCGGTAAGGCAGAGGACTGCAACTCCTCCACCCCCGGTTCAAATCCGGGTGGCACCTTTGGTAACAAAGGGGGATTTGTTTTGGAAATTAAGTCAGCCATCCAAAGAAAACAGGAAAGCATGGACTTTTTACGCTCCAAAGGTATATCTGTCATTGAGCATTTGCCTGCGATAGAAGAAAACCATGAAGTTACCTTGCGAACTGTGGACGAAGTGGCAAGACGGGCAATTGCCTTGTGTATTGTTGCCGTTCGTGGCGAATGTGTAGGTGCTGGCGACATGACACCTAGGGAAATTGGTGATTTGCAAAACATGATAACCGCAAGGTTTAATGCAGACGGCTTTTTCACCCCAAATGAAATGAAGTTTTTGCTTGATGACACAAAAGACCTTCACGCCGCCACCCAATTCTCATGAAGATACGAATGTCTTAATGTGATGTTGTGGGCTTTGGGATTTGTTGATGAGCTAACCTTCCCAAGTAACATCTGTGACGTGGCAGGCATCGTCCGCATTATCCAACAACATGAAACTTTTGCTGACTTTTTGTCAGTGGCAGTCCTCCGTGACAAAGAAGAAATTTTAGACCAAGCCGACCTAATATATCGCTATAACTGGGCTTGTGTTGACGCACGTATCAACGGCAAGGAAATGAATTTTGTTAGCCCCAGTGTCGTAATGGAACGCCACCATGCTCTAAATTGGTTAATCAACTACTGTGAGCAACCATGGGACGACGTTTCCACAGACACCTAATTATATGTAAGCCCAAGTGGCGGAACCGGTAGACGCACAGGACTTAAAATCCTGCGGCCCTTAAAGCCGTGCCAGTTCGAGTCTGGCCTTGGGCATTAAACCTTGAATTTACTACAAATTCAAGGTTTTTTCTTTTATATTAGGAAGGTCATAATGGCTTAGTTTAACTCATTGCCCAGAAACACAAAACCACCAAATCAACCCCTTTTGTTCTGACGCCCATATCCTATTAACAAAACAAAACCCCGCCACAGGGGGGTGGTGGCGAGGTTATTGAGGGGGATATTATGAACTCACTGTCCCGTGCAGGACTTAACAAGTCACATAAATAATAATTTCCAGTAACGGTCACTTTTATACAACCCTATCAAAAATGTTCTAAACTTTCTTACAAGCCATATAATTAGATAGCGAAAAATCTAATTTACATAACGCAGGAGGGCTATTTATGGAGCTTGTAAGAGAAAGTATCATATTAAACAAGCATATGGGCAGGGAGAAAAGTCAACTTCTTTTGGAAGGCGACATTATTGTGCCAGAAGTAAAACCAGACATTGTTTCCATCTTAAAAACACAGGCAAAAGTTAATATTTCTAAAGTTACCGCTGGGGCTGGGCGGATAAGTTTTTCTGGCAAATTGCGGGTAGACGTGCTTTACACATCAAACAGCGGTGAAATTTCCGTACATAGCTTGTCATCGCAGGCATTTATTGACGATTTTCTGAATATGGAAGGCATCGAGCCGCATATGTGGGTGGACTTGAAGGCAGAGCTTGCAAATGTGGATTTCCGAATTGTAAACGACCGAAAAATTAACTACCGTGCGGTTATTGACATTACGTCAGATGCTTTGGAAAACAAAGAGTTTGATGCGGTGCGCTCCATTCAAGGATTGGGGGCGGCACAGCAAAAGAACGCCTTTTTCACCATGAGCAATGTGATTGCAAAGCAAATGGACCATTTTACCATCCGTGACGAAGTTACTTTGCCCTCCTCCAAACCTGCGATTAGCGAACTTTTGCAAGTCAGCGTGGACATTGCAGGCAAGGAAGTGCGTTTAGCAGAGGGTCGGGTGGATGTTAGTGGCAATCTAGTCATATCCCCGCTGTACAGGGGCGGTGAAGAAGGTTCTGTCATTGAATTTGCAGATTTCGAGTTGCCCTTCTCTGGTTCTTTAGAGGTGTCAGCCGCCAGCGACACTGCTTTTGGAGATGTAAGCCTATCCATCACCGACCATATCATTGATGTGGTTGCTGATACCGAAGGACTAAACAAAATTTTATCTGTAGAAGCAACTATTGGAGCGGATATTAAAATCTCCCAGACCCAATCTATTGAAATTTTAGAGGATGCCTATTGCATCGACCAATATTTGAACATTTCCGCAGAAAGCATGGAATATCAACACTTGGTTTGCCGAAACCGCAACCAATTTAACCTAAAAGAGATTGTCCAGCTATCTGGCGCACCAGAGATTTTGCAGGTTTTGCAGGTCAGCGGTGTGGCTCGTATGGAGGATATTAAGGTTGTGGAAGACAAGGTTGTGGTGGAAGGCATCGTGGAAGCCGATATACTTTTCGTCGCCAACAGCGATACCGACCCGCTTTTTAACTACACCACCCATCTGCCAGTACGACAAGTCATTGAAACCAAAGGAGCAACCCTTGGCATGGTGGCACAAGTTGCCCACGGCATCGACCAAATCAACTTTAATATGCTAGGTAGTAATGAGGTAGAGCTTCGATTTAACCTAAACTTTGACACCCTTATCCAAGAGGCTGTCTCCGCCCAATTTATCCAAGAAATTGAGTTTAACCCATTGGATAAAGAAGCATTGGAAGCCCTGCCCAGCATGGTTATTCTTGTAGCAGAAAAAGGTGACGACCTATGGAGCATTGCCAAAAAATACAATGCCGACCTAGAAGAACTGGCAGAAATAAACAGTATGAACGCCAGCGACCCGCTGACTGTAGGACAAAAGTTACTTATTGTTAAAAAAGTTTCGGAAGTATAAACAATAACGTAAAACCCCCGCCATTTCGGCGGGGGTTTTTATATGGTTTCTGGCAAATCTGTATAAGCTTTAAGCAACTGCTCTCTTAATTTATCTAAGGTGGTTTTTCCGCTTAGGTATTCTCTGTTTTTCAAACCGTCTTCTTCTTTAGCATAACGAAAAGCCAAGGTAATCTCAATCCTATTGATACTGTTTTGGATGATTGCCATTTCAGTATCCACCATCCAAAAGTACATATTTTCTGGCACACCGTTAAATTCTTCTGGCATAAATTTTCACCTCGTTTGGTTTTTTAGTGCTTGACTAATAGACCTTGGGCTGTTATAATATGCCTAGGTCGTGTATTCGATTGGTTAGAGTGCGTGGGGTGGTTTTCGACACCTGTAGCCCCACGCACTTTCCCAACTTGCGATGGAGAAGAAAAAGATACTTCTATTCGACATTATAATTCATCCTCTTGCACTTGTCAAGAGGTTTTTTGCATTTTTACCGTTAATGGTAGGGGCGGGCATTGCCCGTCCCACTCCTGCATACGATACCGTCCGCCCCCACCATTTTAGTATCGACCCATGTCAGCAGGGTTTGTATGAACCATACAATGCTTAACCTTTGGAAATTGCTTCTCAATTGCATAATGCACATTATGAGATATGTCATGGGATTGTGCAAAAGTAAGTGATGGGTTTATACTTATCTCCACATCAACAAAAACCTTATTACCAAAAACCCTTGTTTTTAGCAAATCAATAGCAATTACAGATTCTTGTGACAGAATGACCTGTTGTATTTGCCTAACAGTTTCATCATCACAAGCCTTGTCTGTCATTTTGCCTAAAGCGTCCACGGCGATACTTACAGCAGTTTTCAAGATAAATGCACATATCACAAGGGTTGCCACAGAGTCTAGGATTGGGAAACCCGTCCTTGCTCCTAGTATACCAACAAAGCTTCCAATGGACGTAAGTCCGTCAACTCGGCTGTGCCATGCGTCTGCCATTAACGCATCAGAGTCAACCTTCCTTGCGGCAGCACGAACATATCGAAACACAGCTTCTTTTACACCGATAGAAACAACTGCCGCCACCAAAGCCAGCGTGCCAGGGATGGCAATTTCATCAAAATCACCAGCTAAAATCGTCTGCACGCCAGACCAACCAATACCAATTCCGACGGTGGCTATGAGAATGGATAATGCGAGAGTGGCTACGCTCTCAAAACGCTCATGTCCGTATGGATGCCCTTTGTCGGCTTCCTTGCCACCAAGTTTGATGCCGATTACCGCTATAACAGTACCTAGCAGGTCTGTTATGGAATGGATGGCATCAGAAATCATTGCGGATGACTGTGCAAAAATTCCCGCAAATAACTTGAAGCCCGCCAGCCCTACATTGATGGCAATGCTGTTTCTAGCTACCCTCATGGCGATTTGTTCGTTTGACTTTTTCATAAATGTTCCCTCCTGTTTTTGATGTCCGTGGGGAACGCAAAAACACACCCACGGAACATAATTCTGTCCCGCAGATGTGCTTTTATAGCTTTATCATCCGCTGCCACAAAGTGACCCGACTGCATAAGCACATTAAAGGCTTACCGTCTGTTCAGCTTATATTTTTAATTTATACTACACAAGTATAATATCATAAATTCATCAGACTGTCAAGCACAAATTTAATTAATTTTACGTGCAGAATACTTACCCTGCTAGTTACCATCAATTCGGCTGTTTAGCCAGCCCAACAGCCTTTCGCGGCTGAAGATGCGGTGGTCTACCCTAGCATAATTATGAACAAGTGGAGGTGGTGGAGCTTCTGCCCTGTTACTATAATCCCAAGATGGATACGGAGTTTCCCATATCCTATAAACTTGAAATGTAGTAAATGTTCCATCCAACTCGCCACTTTCGAGGATTTCTAAAAGCTGATTTATATCAATCATCAATAAACTAGCCACTTGCCAGTCGCTTAAAAAGTCACTATCTTGCTGAATAATGGGGGTTGGCTGGAATGGTGTCGAAAAAAATCCGTGGGGCAGACTATCGGCAATTCTACCGCCCGCCCAAATTATGCCCAATGTCATAACGCAAAACCCGATAAGTATTGCCCAGTTAAAGCTTGGTGGCTTGTTGTTGGTTAGATTGTCCATATTACATCTCCTTGGGTGATTTGATGCCTAGGATACCAAGGGCGGTTGCAATAACAGTTTTTGTGCAATGGGTTAGGTAAAGGCGGGCTTTTTGTAATTCATCATCAGCTTTTAGGATTGGGTTGTCGTGGTAAAATTTATTAAAGGCTTGGGCAACAGACATTACGAAGCGTGAAATTATAAAGGGTTCGTAACGCTCACCTGCTTCTTGTGCTTTTTGGGGGAAAGTGTTTAGGGTCTTGATAAGCTCTAATTCTTCGTCGGTTGTCAAAAGCGTTAAATCGGCATCTGTGAAGTCCAGTGTTGCCTTGGCAAGCACCGAACAGCAGCGGGCGTGGGTGTATTGGACATATGGTCCTGTTTCCCCTTCAAAGCTCAAAGCCCGCTCCCAGCTAAATTCCACATCTTTGATGCGGTTATTGTAAAGGTCGTTAAAGATAATTGCCCCAATGCCTACCTGCTGGGCGACCGTTTCTTTGTCTGCCAAATTGGGGTTTTTCTCCTCAATGGTTTGGCGTATACGTTCAACTGACTCTTTCAGCACATCCTTCATCAGCAGGGCGTTGCCCTTACGGCTAGACATTTTGCCTTCTGGTAGTGTCAAATATCCAAAAGGCACATGAACAAGCTGTTCCGATGCCCATTCATGCCCCATCAGTTCCACAACCTTAAAGCATTGCCCAAAATGCAAAATCTGCTCCTTGGATGTAACATAAAGAGCCTTTACGAATTTATACTCGTCTTTGCGGTGCAAAACCGATGTTATATCACGGGTGGCGTAAATTGTCGCCCCATCACTACGTAAAACAAGACAATTGGGCATTTTGTGGGCTTCCAAGTCCACAATCCAAGCACCTTTGTCCTCCACGGCAACACCTTTGGATTTAAGCTCGTCCACAATAGGGGTCATTTTGTCATTGTAAAAACTTTCGCCATTAAAAGAATCAAAATCAATATCTAACATTTTGTAAATCTTATTATGGTCTGTCATGCTAATTTCTTTGAACCAACGCCACAAGTCAAGGGCGTACTCGTCCCCTTGTTCCATTTTCAAAAACCAAGCACGTGCTTCGTCATCCAACTCTGGCTTATTTTCCACCTCTACATGGAATTTTACATAAAGACGCTCCAGCTCCTCTATACCACCAGCTTCCACATCGGCTTTGTTGCCCCAATGCTCATAAGCGGTGATGATTTTGCCAAACTGCGTCCCCCAGTCCCCCAGATAATTTATGGAAAAACTCTTGTAACCCAAAAAATTAAAAATATTGTACAGAGCATGACCAATTACCGTGGAACGCAAATGCCCTATATGAAAGCGTTTAGCCATATTTGGCGAAGAATAGTCAATTACAACCACACCGCCCCCACCAATGTCAGAACGTCCAAAATCAGAACCACCAGCGTAAATTTTACCCAAAACCTCCTTGGCGTAAAACCCACGATTTACAAAAAAATTAAGATACGGACCAGCAGATTTAACAGATTGCAAAAAGGCTGGCAATTCCAAGGAATTTGCCAGCTCATCCGCTATTGCCGCTGGGGCTTTTTTCATAGTTTTTGCAAGTTTGAAGCAGGGAAAGGCAAAATCGCCCATGGCGGGGTCTGGTGTTTCAATTGCACCAGCCACTTCCCCGGCATCCAATTCTGTGGCATCCGCCAAAAGCTGTGCAATTTCAAGTCTAAAGTCCATTTTTCTGTCCCCTATTCTGTTGGAAGCGTCTGGCGGTTGTGTTGCACCTCTGCCAGCACATCTCTATAAAACTTTTCCATTTCCCTAGCTTTTTCTATTTGGCTTTCCAAATTAGACTGTAACAATTCGTCAAGGTCGCCAAAAATACTGTCCACATATTGGGCAGCGGACACCTTAAATTCATGGGTTTCCTTCTCTGTGTCTTCCATCATTTTGGCGGCTATTTGCTTTGCGTGCATGGTAACTTCATGCTCGTCCACCATTTGCGTGGCTTGCTCCTCGGCGGCACGTAGCATCATTTCCGCCTTGGTGCGGGCTTCGCTAATTTGGTTGTCCTTGTCATTAAGCAGACGGCGTGCCTGATTAATCTCTGCGGGCAAGCCCTTACGCATTTCGTGGACAATGCCCCGCACATCATCAATCAAACTGTACAAACTGTCCTTTTCCAAGCTAATTTTACCAGAAAAAGGCACAGCCCTTGCACCATCAATTACCCCATCCATCTCGGATAATATGTCTTCTATTCTATCAATTTGCGAGCTAATAAGTTCCATCATTTGCCTCCTGTTGCACTTATCCCAAACCCCATCCTTGGAGGGATAGTCAGTTAGAATATATTATATCACACCCGAGATAGTTTTTGCAATATTTTGTTATAAACATTTTGCGGAATCATTTTAGAAACATCTCCGCCAAGGGTTGCAATCTCTTTCACCGCCGATGATGATATGAGAGAAAGTGCCGTACTTGCTGGTAAAAACAAGGTTTCGAGATTGCTGTTTAGCATTTTATTAAACTGTGCCATTTGGTTTTCGTATTCAAAATCTCGGTGGTTTCGTACCCCTTTTATTACCACTTGACTATCAATTCCCCTGACAAATTCCGCAAGCATCCCCCGAAATGAGACCACTTCCACATTGGGCAAGACTTGACAGGCGTGGCGTAGCATCTCAATACGCTCATCCACCGTAAACATGGACTTTTTGGCGGGGTTGTTCAAAATCGCAACTGTCAACCGTTCTGAAATGTTTGCCGCACGGTGGATGATGTCCATATGTCCCAAGGTTACTGGGTCAAAACTGCCTGGATATACTGCGTTCACATTACTCCCCTCCCCAGCCGATGAAGATTAATTTGCTTCCGCTGTAAACTTTTGTCTTGAAGATTTCAAGACCAACACAAGGAGCAAAGTCTTCTTCCTTAGCAACTTCGGCGATTATATAACCATCGTCCGCCA
>Ga0136643_10004784_pt1 | contig 18854 bp, 15 predicted proteins | sample TergutLab28metaG_FD_96883 | JGI IMG/M metagenome (GOLD analysis project Ga0136643, IMG submission 96883) | Labiotermes labralis P1 segment gut microbial communities from Petit-Saut dam, French Guiana - Lab288 P1 (version 3) (version 3) | ecosystem: Host-associated > Arthropoda: Insects >...
TATAAACCAAAAGGACAAAGGAACATAGGACGACCGAGGAAGAGATGGAGGGACCAACTTCATCTTGAGGATCAAGGAACAGGAAACACACCTAACCCTTCAGGAACATGATGATGATGATAATAATAATAATTCCAATTGTATCTACAAATTATATATTTGAGCATCTCTTGGATAATAAAGTGTTTTAATCCAGTACTTGCATTTTATACATATACGTACAGTCGAGTGTCTTAACTTTGTTCACCATATTATTTAGTTTTTACCATACATATCTTTAAATTCTGGCAATTTTATGCTCCAAATTTTTATGAAAAAGCATATCTATTGCGAAATATAAGATTTCCATTTCTCCGAGCATAAATTCTATGCCTACTGGTCAACATAAAAGCCTATTAGCTACAAGAACTATAATATGACATAGATACTTTGAAACTGTAGATAAGTTAGTGGGGGGATTACTGTCTAGGGTTGACAAGTTGAGACTTAATGAACTGGGATAGTGTGGGTTTGAATCTCTGCCTGGCAAAATAGCATGCATCAACAAGTATTATCAGTACAACAAACATTTGTCTATGCAGTACAGAAACCTCATTTCATCTGTTCTATGGGCCAACATATTTGGGCCCAGTACTTTTCATTGACTCACTATATAGCTGGATAGTAGCCTCACCCTTCCCTCCCCTGGCACTCTTTTCCCTCCATTTCGCCCTGCCTCCACACCCTGCATCGCCAGTTACCATCCCTAGACCATTACTTCATTTCATCAGGTATGATTTGCAACTTACCATTACAACTCCCCACAGCAGAACCACGCTTTCCTTTCCTTCTTCTCACTGACTTCCTCTCGAAATATTTTGGACACTCCATGAGACACATCTTGTCTCACCACGCAACATGCAGCTCACAGTCAGTTTGGTCCTTCCTTTCCCACACACATTTTCACACTAACAAGAGTTCTGGCTGACACAGCCAGCCACTGCCACCAGTTCGCTACACAAACAGATTCAGCTGCTCCTTCATCATTTCTTCCTACACGAAAAATTTGTTAGTGCACTTTGACCATATTGCAATACAGAGACTCACATTATCGTCTTTTTTTGCTTGCCAGCTCTGCACCTTGCCAAAATGTCATCATTTGCTAGTGTCTGGAATAACTGTGCAGACATATGTGCATAAATTTTATGTTCCCAGTAAGTCCAGTGCTGCATGAACCCTATTTCTTGAGACCAGTACTGCTGACCCCTAACAGCAGCATCATTATCAACATATTTTGAAGTCCATCCTTTTGGACAGTCCTCAACAACACTTGAGAGGTTGTTGCAACAAATTAAGCAGCCCATTACATTCATATCTATATTCATGGTGAAGTTATTTGCAGCTGCATGTCTACTTTCACAGGGAATGAATGCTTAAATCATTTTCTGGGTCTACAATGGAAGACAGATTGTGCATATCTGGAGACTGAGGAAAGAAAGTGTTAAAATTGCAACAACACACGCCTCATATTTCAAAACTAATATGATTGAAACCCATGGAATTCTTGTGTCTTTATTCTTACTGTAGGATTTAGGATACTGCACACTTTCAAACAGAAAATCAAGGTATGATTATGCAACATTGTTGAGATTCAAATGATGGCAGGTGTGAAAATAAACCTTCTCAACCATTCTGACATATTCTGCTGAATGGTACTTGACTGTCAAGCTGGTTAGAATATCCTGCCAGATTTTGTGGTTACAGGAAACAGAACAATGTTGCTAGGATTTGCACATTATGCCAGCAGGGTGTTGCATGTACAGGTCTTGGCCTCTGTGTGTTTTACATTCTGGCTCTCATTCTCATGTTCTTGCTGATTTCCTTGTTCTGGATATTTTTTTCCTTTATTTATTAATATTTTAAAATATTTCCTTAAGTATCCACACCTTTTGGGTACTATTTTCAATTTTGGCCACTAACCTCTTCATTTATATCATTATAAAATATATGAACATACTGTGCACACCCCATTCTCAATTACCACTCACACACACTGGGACAACATAAACCATAAATTTAACATATAACCTTTTTTTCCACTCTGAAATATGTGAATACCACATGGCTAAACATAACTTGCAACTGTTTGCAGTTCACATTCCTTACACAGGAATCACTACCATACATGAAACCATGTAAGCCAATACCACAACAGTAAATAATTCCAACAGTCTAAGCTTCTCGCAGACACAAAATTTTTTAGTTTAGAAAGAAATATCATTTGTCCCATTAACCAAACTGCATCCAAAAATTGCAGGTGCAAAGTCAGTGTAGACTAACTTATGCTGGAATTTTGTAAAATGTGAAATCAATTTTTTTCAATCCCTACACAGAACCCCTAGGTCCACAGTGTGGTTGTTTATGTTCCCTGTACATTTTTCTCACCACAGTATCTTCCTCATTTGAAGGGACTATCTTCCAACCAGTCCTTGTCTACTCAAATATAGCACAACTAACTCATATTCATTACAAAAACATAACTTGAGTTCTACATAAATCCTGACAATACAATTAATTTTTACTTCCATCACATTATCCTTTTAAACCTTTTATACCACGTGACATAAAAACTGTCTCCACAAGACAATAAATATCTCAGTGCACACAAGAATTTCTAAACTGTACACTGTGAGCACACCTAAAGTTCTCAAAATCACATTGTATAGTACTTGGCTGTATCCCTAACAGGTAATCAGGTAAATACCGTGCACTTAGTTAAGTCCAAATTTTAATTTTAGTGGCAGAAAGAACCAGGCATACACCAAATTGATGGATCAGTAATTTTCTAAAGTCTCTTCATGCTGTTTTCAGATAACAACCAAAAACAGGTCATAAACACTTCCTCGCATGTGCTCCCTCATGGTTACTGCCCCAACTAGTGTTATATAACACTCTCAGCTGAGACAGCATGATTAAATCAACTGATAAATACATCTACAAAACACTTATTATTTCAATATATTGGTAATATATACACATTTAGCAAAAAATACTTACATGTCAAATGTTCTGATTTTGAGTATTCATAATTAATGAGCCTGTGGTCAACTAAAAGTGGTGGTGAAAAAACATAACCTTATCCATAAATTTCACTTGAAACCATTCTCTAAATTGAGCAGTATACAATATGGAAATAGAAATTGTTCAACTTTCCTGCAATTCACACTTCCAACAGTAAAAGAAGTAATGCACTGTCAAGCCAGACCTCATATTATCTCCCTTCTTTTAATTTTATTGTAAATATGAACAAAGTCCTGACCTCAATTAGATGGAACTTTCCTAATCATGGGAAAATAAACTAACTTCATCTGATGGCTCCCACAGAGCTGGCTGCATATTTCTACCTGATGATGGAAGCACAGCCAACTTCTTAAGTTTGTGCTTTTCAACAAAGATGACTCAATGAAATTGTCCAACATAATATGTCAGTTCAATAACTCACCTCTGTCACAAACTTTTAGTTGATGATGATGATGATCATCATCATCATCAACAATAACAACAACAACAACAACAACAACAACAACAACAACAACAAGGATTGGACCCTTTGGTCCATTCTGTATCCAAAGTTACAGCTGTCCACGCCATCATTTCTTCGGTCTTCGAATTGTTCTCCTTCCTTGTGGTCTGTAGTGGTATGATTTCAAAGGGATTCAGTTTTTGGCATTCTTTGCAAGTGTAAAAACAAGTTCCATCTGTGTTCATCTATCTTGTCTAGGTATGCCTGTAATCTGTAGTTCATGGCGTATGTAGTCGTTTATTTTGTGGTCATAAAGTGTGTAGATAGCCCATCATTTAAAACTGAACAACTTTCCAACTTTAACAACACAAAAACTTACACAACTTTTAATTTGCCAAGTTGGCACCACACTCATTCACGAAATGGCTGATGACACTGTCGGCTCCGGTCTGAATATGAACCAGCATCTCCAGCAGCACCAAACACTCCAAGGTAAGCCAAAATAATGGCCCTATCACCTTCATCTTCACCTCAATTCAGAGGGCCAAGCTTAGTCCCAGGTCAGTCTTGGAGATGTCTAATGGATAAAGTGGCACTAGAACAGGTCTTTCTTCAAGTACCTCAATTTTCCCATCAGCACCACTCCATACAATATAGTACAAGAAATTTCTCAACTAGTTGACATAGTATTACCTTCTCAAAAAGGACAAGTTAGTTAGTTAGTTAGTTAGTTAGTTAGTTAGTTAGCTAGTTAGTTAGTTAGTCAGTCAGTTAGTTAGTTAGTCCATCAGTCACTATCATTCCATCAATGCTAACATGCACATATTTCAGTCATTTACCATACACAGTCTTAGTAGTTCACAGTGTCACATGTTCTCAGGTTCTCATGGCAGTGCTACTGAAACTCAAGTCTGCTGGGATATGACACTGTGTCACTGGGTGAATGGTTTCAGATATTTCAAATGATTATGGTGCCTTCATCTTCCGGGGTCAAGAAGTCCAAGAGGAATGTCAGCATGACCCGAACTTGAAAGACACTACCATCATTCAAAACCTCCAGAACAACTCACCAAGTGACAGTGTCGTATCTTGGAAGACTTGAGTTTCTAGTGACAGTGTCACTGAGCTAAACACTTCTCGCTTTATCACGTCTTTATTTGTCCAATTGAATGCACAATTAAATTGTTCCAGAAGTGTTAAAATTTACATTAAAATGCTCCTACATGTATCAATTAAAAAAACCATCATCAGGGAGCTTATTGTTTCACTTTGCTAAAGTTATAATTATTAAAATAGTCAGTTAAAAACGTTGTTATGAATTGGTTCGGTCGTGTGCCGCCACATGACCGAACCGATTCATAACGACCTTTTTAACTGACTATTTTAATAATTATAACTTTAGCAAAGCAAAACAACAAGCTCCCTGATGATGGTTTTTTAAATCAATACATGTAGGAGCATTTTAGTATAAATTTTAATACTTCTGGAACAACCTAATTGTGCATTCAGTTGGACAAGTAAAGACGTGATAATATCAAGATACGCAATAAAAAAAAAACTCACTTCATCATCATCTTGGCATCCATCTTGACTGTCCCATATCCTGAATAAGCTACACAACTTCGTGACACTGATCAAGCTGTTACGATACCCACTTTTTTACATGTAGAAATACTCATGAAATAAAACCAATTAACCAAAGCTTGTCATTGAGATTGCATTTATTTATATTTTTTCCAGTGCATTTCATTTGTCCAGACTTTAAAAAATAACACTGTTTAACGATAACATTACAGAAAACAATTCTAATATTATAATAATATGTACAAATCTCTACAAACAAATGTTATGTATTATTTTCAAAGTCCAAGAATTAGGCCCTCTGACTTGCATTAAAATTACATAAGTTATTTGAAGCTACAAATGTGATGTAAAGACTGCAACTTCAATATGAAACAGTTTGAATACTTTGATACAATATCATAAAATGTAAGGTTTCTTTAAAGAAGGAAAACAGATGTCATGACTTCATTTGCCTTCTTTGACATTTGCAGCACTCAACTGAGTATAATCTCATCACAGTACAAAATTTAACTATCTGACATGTTATGTTTATGCTACAGCACAAGCAACAACATGTAATAATTCTAAAAACTCCCATGTTGTAAGAGTCACATGGCTATTGGGCAAAATCACGTTTCACAAGGCATTCATCATCGAGGCTACATAAAAATACACCTCCCAAACAATGGCCCTAATTTGTATTGTGGTATTCTGGTTTTGACAACACATAGTTTTGTAGGTAGTTGGAAATTTTACAGAGGAACCTGCTGCCTCCATCTTCATGGTACATATGAGACTTAATATTCCCCTGCAACACTGGTTGCAGTCTACATGATGTCATGACCCCCAAGACCACAATCTCTAGGCTCAACTTGTCATATTATGGCCCCTTATTGAAATAATTTTATAAATTTCTATAATTGGAGGCAATAGTACAAGTGGAAAATGGGTAGGACACACAGTAAATTGCATATTTATTTCTTACTTAATTTTGTTATTTCTGTCAAGAAATTTTCAAAATTAAATAAAAGATATTGGAAACATATTCCCAAAACAGTTTTTACTGAACCAGTGTTAACAATAAGGCTTATCATGATTCAACCCTCCAAAGCACAGTGCTAACAATATGAACCACCTCATTTAAGACTAAAAATTATATTTAACACCAGAATACATTGATGGGTGCTGTATGATTCTCAGAATAGGCAGTAGTTATTTCCACAAACAGTGTTTGTTCTTTGTAATGCAGACTCACTGTTTTCTGTGTGGGAGGTAGGAAGTAATTTTACAAAGCTCTGGTCTACCAACTTTTTGCTTCAAAGTGTATTGCAGTAACTTCACAGAAACTCTTTGTGAAATTAAAATCTGTTCTCCAAACAATAAAATAACAAAAAAAAAGTAGAACTGTTACCTTGTTGGAAAACTATGATATGACATGTTATCATGTCCCAGAGGTAAGGCTGTGCCATCATGGACCCATTCGTACATCCTTGGACCTTCTGGTGTTGCAGATTGGGGTGTTATTATCATAGTAGGAGGGCCTCCTGTACTTGATAAATACCCAATGCTAGAAACAGGAACTCTGGAACACTCACGTAACAGGCTGCGTTTTGTGTGCCGTTTATACCTAACATTTAAAAAAAATTACAACATTACAGTACAGCATAAAGAAGAGACCTGCAAATTACGTACGGCAAAGAGGTAAGAAATTATTTCAGTTTCAATAATCTTTCTTACTAGGGAAACTATTCAAAGAAGGATTGGTGTCTTGCTAGTTAGGAAAACACATGACAATGACACTTTTCTAACTTATTGTTGTGGGACTGCATGGTGATTGTTTCATGCATTAAAGGGTTCTTGTGCAATTCAACAGCAGGTGACATGAGCCACTTGTGGTGCTACAAAAATAATGTGTATAGTTATCTAGTACCGAAAATGGAGATAAACAAAAGAAGAGAACTGAAGGAACGACAGGATATCTCACATTGGCAGAAACATTATGGACAAGTGGATGACAGTGGTGATGCTGGTGATAATGCATAAATTAACATAAACATAAAAGTTCTCTTCCAGGCATTTGTGATGATACTACATAAGATTTAAATAATGATCGTAAATATTAATTTCGGGTCTTACCGCCCATGTAAACAACATGTAGCAATTCCTGCCATTGATGCGCCTATCCCAATGAAGCATGCGATTGCCAGGACCCACAGCTGAATCCAAGAAGCCTCAGCCTTTGCAATAACTGGAGCACATCTCTGCAACATGGGACATTCACTCATAAACCTAACCTTTTATTCCAGTATTTATATCTTCCTGGAAAATATGTTAAATTTTATTTTAAAACCAACCAACTCCCTGTCATGTTAATGCTAGAATCATGTATAAGATGTCACATGAAGGCAATATGTTCAGTGTCTTACACACACAGAAACACGATTGTGGTGCACATGCCAGTTTGAAATGTCATTTAATACATCCCCAAAATGTTTCAGACAATACAGATCATCACACATGGATCAACAATTGGCGTTTCCAAGGCCCAGAGAACTTCATATTTCAAAAGATACATAGTCATAACATGCTAAAATATGGACATATATATATCATAAAAGGCAGTGCTTATATACTGGTATATATCCTAAGTTTCCGCGGTAGCACAGAGGTTAAGATGCTGTGCTACAAATCGGAAGGTAGCTGGTTTGATCCCAGCTAGTGTCAGTGGATTTTTCATTGACATAAAAATTCTTCCGATTGCATTATGGCCGTGGTGTCGACTCAGCCTGTAACTGAAATGAGTACCAGGAGTATTTCCTGGGGTTAAAGACGGCCGGTGCGTAAGGCTGACAACCTACCACCATCCTGTGCCGTTGTTATGAAATCTGGGAGCCTTAACTTTTTGGAACCCTCTGGGCCACTCCAGGCCTGTAATGCGACTGCTTTATATCCTAATTTTAGTACAATATATTCTTTGTCTCCACCTATTCTTAATTATCCTGAATATTAAAAAAAGGTACGATTGTTATAATTTTAATTTATTACTACTTAAAATGTCATTATATATAATTAGGGTGAAATCCTTGAAATATGTTAATCCATAGATCAATGTAGTTGATGTTATAAAACTAGGTCATTATACATATCCATAAAATGTTTACACTATTCTTTATATGATTGTGCCTTTCAACACGCGCATTGATTGAAACATGTTGGAGATTTATTAAATGTTATATACAAGTAGTATTTTAACAGGCATGGTATTATACTCAATGAAGATAACAAGCACCAAATAGATTACAAGAAAGAATAAAAAATGTTAACAAAACATACTTTATGCCAAAAAATTTTTAGAAATAAAAATATATCTAAAAATTAAATTAAGACTAAAGAACACAATAATAGACAAAACTTAAATATATGCATCAGAAACCTGGATACTAACAAAGAGAGATAAAAAGTAAATAAACATTTTTGAAAGGAAAGTGTATAGAAGAATTTTAGGCCCACTATATGACAATAAAAAATAAAACTGGAGAATATTAACCAATAAAGAAATTCATGCAATGGTTAAAAAACCCACTATAACAGAGACAAAAAGGTTAAACAGATTACATTGGTTTGGGCATGTAATGAGAATGGAAGAAAATAGAATTCCCAAAAAAGTACTATACATAAATTTGGAAACAACGAGGTTGAGAGGTAGACCAAGAAACAGATGGCAAGATAAAGTGAGGGAGGATGGAAGACTAGTTTGTGAAAAAGGGTGGAAGGAAAGGGTATATAACAGAGAAGAATGGAAGAAGATCCTGAGAACGGCAAGCAATCTTCACATTCTGCACATGTCAATGGAATGAAAAAATGAAAATGAATGAATGAATGAATTATGAATGAATGAATTATGAATTAATTAATTAATTAATTAATGGTGTTTCTTTGCAAGGAATACCTGAGGTGCACAGTGGTGTAATAAATCAATTTAAAATATTATACCTTGCACCAGCAACAACAGTTTTACATGTAATCAAACTATGCTGTGATTCTCTGGAAGGAATTTCAGGATGCCAACAATGCGCATACACGTGCCTAGAAGGCAGGGACTAAAGTTAAAAATTTCAATATACAGTATATCAGTTCTCAGAGGTCGTCTTAGTAATGTTGCAGCTTTAGAAACACCAACCACTGCGTAAGCAGTCATAAAAGAAGAAAATATCCATGTGCTCTAACACATATACAAAAAGGAGAATAAAACTTGGTTTCTTGCCAACAACATCTGGTTTCTTTCAAAACATGAATACCAACAGAATGTTGCCTTACTTTGACACCTTGTATGACTGAATCACTAGATTTTTATCAAACATAAAGATATTTTACAGCTCACATATATCATAGCCAACATAGTTTCGAAGCAGTTCCAACAGGCACTACAATCTATAGTACATTTATGTCATATGTAAATTGTGGTAGAGGATATATTGTCATTGGAAAGCAAGTAAATTGCACTAAATATTAAAAATTGGAAGCACGTGGCAGGGCCACATTTACACATAAGCTAAACAAGCTACAACAAATGATCTTAAATTACAAGGGTCCTCAGCAGGGCCACATCAGAAGAAAAATTACATTTGTAAATAATGAAAATTACTGTGATAACAATTAGTTTCACACATACCTTTCCACAAGCATGAAAACTGAACTTTAGTAATGGAGGAGGGGGGGAGGGGAGGGGTCTTAAGTGTTGAAACTTAAGGACCAAAACATGCTTAAATCTGGCCCTGATATGATGTTTTGAAATTAAGCCAAAAACAAATTCTTGGCTCTTCATGTGGTAATTGTTTTATCGTATTTGCACAATTCCTGAAACAGTGCTTTTTCAGGAGCAGCAAATTTTAAAAATAAAATTAAGAAAATCTTAGAGTGAAAATATTGATAGTTACATTATTGGCCTCAGATTTGCAACACTGGATAGTAAATGAGGGAAACCTTAAATTGAGGAACATTAAATGGGAGTTTTATTTCGTATGTCTTAAAAATATTTACCTGCACACCTTCCACATTGTACTTATCATAAACATCATACAGGTCAATATTGTTTGGATCCTGCAGTAATGATTGCATATCGTTAAGGTCATAGCTCTCCTTACCAACCAACTGGAAACATGAACTGAAACAAACAACCAAACAAACAAATTAAACAATCATGAATTAATATGAGAACGTAATCTTTCATCAGAGCAATTTCCCTGAATTTCCCAAGTTTTCTCAATAATCATGTAAATCACTTTCCCAATATTCACTGACTTTTCACATGAGGGGGGAAAGTCCTTGAGAGAACTGCCAAAATAGTGGTGATAAGGAAGACCACAGGTGACAAGAGAAACAAATTAAAACATCTACTTGTTGAGTGGAATTCAAAGCCTAAACCCCAGCAACCAATCAGCCTATGACTATAATGGCTTTAAACAAGACAAACATTGTGCTCAGCATAAGACAAAAGATAATGCTGATATAAAGTATTACCAATCAGTGGAAGAAGTACTGAAAATCCAAAGGAAAAATTTGACAATTCTCATTCCTAGGTACAGTTATCAGACATAACACTTCCACTGACTCATGCAGCTCTTAAGGGACACTCTGAAGGAGCGGTGGCACTGAATATGCAAGTTGTGAGGTTGGAAAGACAGCCTGATAGAATAAAACATCACACTAGTAACAGTCCGTGTGTATCTCGTCAATACAAGTTGATATCACTAACACTGACTGACAACACTATAATACCAATTGAAAAACACTGACACTGCTGCCATTTCTGAGATCAGTTCTGGATTTGCTTTCCAAGAACATAACCATGACAAATTACAAGCAAAGTGATATGCACTGTTCAGCTTTGACTAATTAGGTACCATGTTCCATTTGTCAAGGCAGTGTTTACAGATGTATAAATGAGAAAGAAGATATAATTTTTAAAGAATGCTGCCAAACCTTGTACTGCTGAAGTCAAGACTGCCATCTTCTTTAGCATAAAATTGGGTGTCATAAATGTTGAGGTTGACAGGTAGTAGCAGTGCCTTCTCTACCTCCCTCTGGAAGTCATTAAGTATTCGTCTGACATCTGTTGGTGGTTTGCTGAACACAAACTTCAAAAGATCTCTGTCACGAAGCACAAATATCTGTGAGCAAAATAACAGAATACAACATCCATTAATTATTCAACAGATAAGAATATCATTTCTGAAACAGTGCTCTTGTAAAAATGTTTTAAAAAAAATATTTTTTTAAAAATTATAAATCGTAAAAACTGTAGTTTTTGTAAGGAAGTATAAAAAATAACACAGGTTCATAATCCCTCATCTGTCATTCCAAAATTCAAAAACCTCTGAAAATCAAACATTTTTACCCATGTCACTCATCATGAAGGTGTAAAGTGTCAGTTGTGTCTCAGTGCCCCTACTGGTCACACACGCCCTTCTGTTTGCTTATACCTTATCTTTTCTGTTGTTTTGTCTACATTTACCCCTGTACTCCATTTACCAGTTTATTATTATAACATATAAATAAACTGTACAAAAACTCTAATACTATTTATGATCTTTATTTATCCCACTTAAGGTGAATAATCATACATTTTGCAGCAAAAATAGTAAAGTGTTTGATTACCAGGGGCTACCTCAGACCCTGCTGGGGATGTTACACAATATACAGTATATGAATCGCATTACCATCTAAAATCCGAAATATTTTTAATTTTGAAGCACATCTGCCCCCAAGAATTTTAGATAAGGGACTGTGGACCTGTAGTATATAATCATCTTACCTGAAAAATAATATGCAATTATAACACAAAAATATAAAAGAAATGTTCCAAAATTGTCACATTAAACACAAAATGTTAAAACTGTCCCTCTGTTTAATTACAGTAGGAGGTACGGCTCAACACATTCTTAGCCTCTACACTAGTTCATGCCCCACAAGCGTTACTCCCTGGTGAAAGAGACTCTTGTATTGAATGGATAGTGGGCCCCAGAGCCAGACTGGACATTGGAAAAGAGGAGATTCCTGTGCCCCTGCAAATTATCAAGTCAGCATTTTTCAGTCTTCTTAAGCTACAGCCCAGACAGTATATAAACTCAGCCATCCTGCCTCCCATATAAACCACAGGACAGCTTATAATATTAGTGCTGACAATGAGTTTGCTTATTATTGCAACACCTGAAAATTATTTTCATGCAAGCTCTTACACCTCCTCATTTTAACATTTTTGGTCATCACTGGATTTCTCTTGTTTCACATGTGTGTAACACAAGTTAGAAAACAAGGAGTGACATTACTTAGTCTACAGCACTGAAAAACGGAGACCAACATAGAATGGTATTTCATAGACACAAATAACACATACAGACACTCTCCCATTTATGTTACAAATGTGCTCCTAGAAATGATGATGTATCAAGTTTGTGACTAACAATTCTAATTTAAGCCTTAGTAGAATACTTATTAAAACAAAAAAGAAGCAAATCAGCACAGTGATACTGCAATTTTCATAAAAATATCCAGCCTAGCCTTGTAAAGAAAGCCAAATTTTGTGCACAATTTTTTCAGTATGTTTATTTCTTTTCTGTACATGTTTCGGGGGACTATGTGCCCATCATCAGGAGAAACAACTGTATCTATATGACACTTGGTATTTGTATGCATACCAGACAGTCATCCATACAGAATAATGATGTGACAATTTTGGGATATTTCTTTTATATTTTTGTGTTATAATTGCATATTATTTTTCAGGTAATATGATTATATACTACAGGTCCACAGTCCCTTATCTGAAATTCTTGAGGGCAGATGTGCTTCAAAATTCAAAATATTTCGGATTTTAGATGGTAATACGGTTCGTATACTGTATATTGTGTAACATCCCCAGCAGGTTCTGAGGTAGCCCCTGGTAATCAAACACTTTACTATTTTTGCTGCAAAATGTATGATTATTCACCTTAAGTGGGATAAATAAAGACCACAAATAGTATTACAGTTTTTCTGTGGTTTATTTATATGCTATGATAATAAACTGGTAAATGGAGTAGAGGGGTAAATGTAGACAAAACAACAGAAAAGATAAGGTATGAGCAAACAGAAGAGGCATGTGTGACCAGTAGGGGCTCTGAGACACAACTGACACTTCACAACTGCATCATGAGTGACGTGGGTACTAAGTGTCACATAAATACAGTTGTTTCTCCTGATGATGGGCACATAGTCACCCGAAACATGTAGAAAAAAGAAATAAACATACTAAGAAAAATTGTACACCAAGTTGGCTTTATTTACAAGCTTATACAGAGATGCAAGGTCAACAAAACATAAAAACCCAGCCTAGCATGAGTATGCACATGCATGCATGCACACCCTTATCCAATTAAAAACAGCAGCAAGCAGATCACCAAGGAATATGAAATTCATAGGCTGTACAATTCTAGCTGAACATTAATATTATTTGAAACAATAATAATCTGTTACAGTTTATACAGCAGTAGTTTATGTGCAATACAGTACACACATTGCCAGCTGCCCCATTCCATTTATCACATGCTTTTATCATACTAAACACAGTTGCAATTTTAACAGTAATTTTATATAAAGCAATAGATGGCTTATACAAACCACATTCTGAAGCACTCATACCTGAATGACTTTACATCAGATACAAAATGGCATGAACTGAAGAAACTGTTTCATATTTATTAACAGTTTGTGCTAAAAAAAAAAGCAGAGTTGAGAAAAATGTAACTGGAATAACTTGCACACCAATCTAGTATGCTGAACTTGAACATGAAATTATTGTAAATGTGACGGTCGAGAAATAAATAACGAAGGACATACAGAAAGAGTAGCAGGAGCTATTTGCCTTCTAAAATATATTCTGACCTAAACATAGAATGTTGCAATGTTAATAAAAATCCAACCAGATGCAACAGTATGTAGATATTTATTTACTGCAACGTCACTCTACAGGTTTCGGTTGTCACAGCACCCATCATCAGGAGTACTAAAAATTGTAACTGCAGCCTCCGGTACAGGACATAATACTGGTACAGTACAGCTACTTCCCTCCAACATGGCCCAATCGGGCCACGTTGGAAGGAAGTATTATGTCTTGTACCGGAGGCCGCGGTTACAGTTTTTAGTACTCCTGATGATGTGTGCTGTGACACCCAAAACATGTAGAGTGACTTTGCAGTAAATAAATATCTGCATACTGTTGCATCTGGTTGGATTTTTATTAACATTGAATTACGATGCATGGAACCATGAGCTTAAAAAAAAATAGAATGTTGCATAATATTAAAATTGATGTTGATAAAAAAAATGATGTGACCCAGATTCATCTGACTTCAGACTGGGCAAAACAATAAAATTTCAGGTCCAATAAAACACAGGCAAATTCTTGAGGAGCTAACCATCTAGTACACTCACAAGGCTAGCCTCGCTCCATAGAGTCAGTGAGATAGCTAGGTTCATTCGCTGAACAACAGATACAAAATTATAGCATTCCAAACCTTGATTGAGGTATTCACTTCTCTACCAGGAACATCACTGTTGTTTGCTGTCACTTGTAACTTGAAGAAGCCATCCACAAAACCGACCATACTGCCTGCTGTTCTCAGTTCTCCCGTCTCATTATCAAGTCTAAAAACTGTACTGTGATTTGATGACACCGGAACAGTGTCTATAATCGATGGTGCGAGAGAGAAGAATGTGGAGTTGACTAGCCTGTATGTAACAGGTTGAGAGTCTGCATCAATGTCAACTGCTTCCAATGTAAGCAATGATGTGTCCACAGGAACATTTAGGCGGACTCCTGAAATCACAGCAACAAAGACACTGTTAGGTAGCACATATGGAGACTACGGTACACACATATACCCCATAAAAAATAAAAATGCAGTATTTGTAATGTGACTACTGCTATCATAGACGTATATAGTGCTGTTAAAGGAATATTATTTAAGTATAAGAATGTGATAAAGTTATATTTTTGCCTATTCTCCACTACTGAAAATACATAAGTATTATTATTTTTAGTCTGAGGAGTGGAAGTATTATTTTTACAACAGAAGTATCTATTCCTCACACATTAGTAATGAATCAAAGCAGTTAAGCCAGACAGCAACAGTTAATGCAGAGTCCCCCTGTATGACTTACCTAAGGTAATATTGTCTTTTGTAAAAACAGGTTTGTTGTCATCAATGTCCAGTATTAGAACTTTAACTTGCCTTTCTGATGGATCCTGTAAGTGAAAATAACTTTTTGTTATTTAATTGTCCTGTCAACAAAGAAGTCTTCATTGTTGCCAATTTCTCTGCTCAACATATCATTACATAATGTAAAGGTTCTTCTTATGGCTACAAAATATTATGAAAGAAAGAACAGCCAGTACAGAGACAATGCATTTGGAATCATCTGAACATATATAAACAACAAACATTCCCAGTTCTATTCATCTCTTTCTTACTTCAAAAGTGCATAGTCTTCCACATTTTCCTATTCCCCCATGAAAATGAAGCGAACAGGTTCCTACGAAATGTCCATATGCACCTGCTCAACTCACAGCATCACATCCCACAAGAACATAATCTTAACCCTTCAATACCGGTCTCAGTGCACTGTACAAGCCCCTAATTTGTCACATGTTGTCAGCTTCAGTACACTGTACAGTTGTGAATGCATTTACATTTATGAACAATTTAAAATCCCTCTGTCCAGTGCAGTAGCTGGAATTTAAAACCTGTCACTGAAGGTCTAATAGAATCAATAGTTATCAGTCTACTGTGTTTTGAAGTAAAATGACTTGTCATGCAACAATTTAGAACACAGTGCGCACATAAAATACCGACATACTGTGTCCATTATTCTGTAATTCACAAAATTCATACTGTTGAGTAAATGTTCAAATTAAATACTAAAAATTGCATCAAATTTAAAGATTGCTCAATGGCACATTTCAAAGACCAAAGCTGGTACCTGTCTGTTGTATTGTTTCCTCAAACTGTAAGGCTTGGTGGACTTCTTGAAACACTTGACAGTCAGTAAATGTTCTGAACCAGCTTCTCTATCTATTCTTTTTGCTACAGTAATCATCCCCTTGTTGTCTGCGGTGCGGTTTATAATGAACAGTCCCTCTTCATTGCCATCTGAAAATTCAAGCACATTGTCATAAGTATGAATATTTCTGAATTCCATTGATAGCAAGGACTTTAGGAACCATCGGTTAGATTAATATTTTGTCTATGCTTAAGGAAAACATTAATGTTAATGGCCTCTTTATTTTTACATTCTTCATTATTTTGTAAATTTCACCGACAAACATAATCGTTTACAAAATTAACTGCGCTATAAGGCAAGTACAACTGAAACCTGTTGTTGATGATACAAAAAGTAAAGTTCTTGCAGCAGTTAGAAAAAAAAAAAAGACTTACATTTAGACAGGAGTCACCGCACTGAATAAGCTGGTGCATCCCATCTCCAAACAATTCCCTAAGGTTGGAATATGCCAACTAGTGTGTGAATGCAACCCTTGTCTAACTACCAAATCTGACTTTTTCTAAGTGCTCCAATACCTTCACCAATGAGCATCCTTGAAAGCATTTCAGTTTTATAGTTTTATGTGTCTCATACTCAAATCAAAAATTATTTTGCCCAGTAGTTCCATTTAGTATTCATGTAACAAAAGATATTTCACACAAATCTGTAGTGCATAATGAGATATGTAGTTATTGTCATGTAACAGTTTTTGTTATGAGTCATCACTTGCAATGAAATCAAACAGGTTGCATAGGACACAAAAAGCAGCTACCCAAACTACATTCTATACATATCCCTATCAAAGTTACATCAGCGTCCACTGTACACTTTCACAGATCAAATATCAATGTAATTGTTGATGGAAGACAGGCTGATGAATAAACATAACCTCCAACTACTGTTCACTTTATATATTTGTATAAACAACACCTAAAATACATTCCTATGATGACTTTCAAGGCATAAATACTGCTACCAAAAGGCTTTTATTGCTCTTCAGAAACACTTGCTACAGGCTCTTAACAGGAAGTAATTCTAAACAGATAAATAACATTAATGAGTTTATGTACAAATTCCTGTCCTTAGTATATATACTCTGTGTCTAATTTATAACTTTGGATTTGGGGGTTTACCCATGTCTTATGTTGAATCAAAAAACATTTCGAACACCATCTTCTGGGTTTGCATTCCTTGAAAAATTAACTGAAGCTAGAGCATCTACATATTTCACAGCCATTTCCAACCCTGGTGCTCTCTGACAATAACTTACATGTTATAAGGTAATCAATCATGCCATTTTCACCGATGTCTTCATCCACTGCTTCAACAGTTCCAACTTTTGACCCAATTTCCACCTCTTCATTTACTGTCAGAATCTGTGGTTCGTCATCCTAATGCATAAAACAATGAAGTCATATAAGGTACTCTACTGGAGATTACACTGCGATGCATAACCTGATGACAATGTATAAAAGAACAGACAATGATCTTCTTGGTTTTGACAGCTTATAGGATGCATTGTCACAGATGTTTCAGAGGAATATGCCACGTCCATCTTCAGTGTGCTGGAATTATATCCAGGTGGACTTCAGCACATTCTACTCAAATGTCAGTATCAATCCACAATCCTACACAGTGTCAAATCCCAGGAGCAGAACATCTCATTAACTTTTAAAGCCTACTGGATTCATGCACCAACAGGTTTAACACTTAAGAATTATATGTTCTGCCCACACTACATTTATTTGTTTAGTATTTATCTCAGAACAAACAGCAAATTCTGCCCCATGTAACATAAAACGATTGGCTTTTATAACCAAGATAAAAAGTGTTTACTGCGCAGTATGAACTGGGTCTTTAAATAAAGCAGTCTGCACTTCGTCTTTAAAGGGTTAATATCTGTCATGACAGCCTGATATCTTTTCTGCATCACACACTAATGTGGCCTGAATTTTCAAATCCTAATAGTAAAATATTCAATGGCATAAATTACTGTATATAAATCCAGTTAAGTTTTTTCTTCTCTTAACAGTATTTGTTACAGAAGATCCAAGTCTTCTGGGATATTATGCTATGTCACTGGGTCAGCAGTGCACAATGTTCTTAAGGACTGTAGTACCCGCACCTTCTGAAGATGAAGCATTACAATCTTTTGAAACATCAGAAGTATTCACCCAACACCACAGCATTACATCGCAGAAGATATGTACCTTCAGGATGACTGCCGTGAGGTCCCCAAATCTCACAATAGTCATTACACTTTTCATGAGCTATAACATTACATGCACATCAGTATACGCCATTTGCAATTGATAGAGTCCATTTGCATAAAAATTTGCTGGGAATTTAAATCCTGCAGCAAACAATAATATTGTTGTAATTCATTTTAAATTCTTTTCCACACAACTTTTACATTGCTTTGTTTTAAATCTTTTTGCAATGACTTCAAGTTCCCCAAAAGTACAAACAACAACTGAAAATAGTTCCAGCTTTGAAAGCATAGAATCACATGGTCTAACTACACAGGACTTCCTTTTTACTTTTTGGATTATTTAATTAAAACTTGTAGATTACTTGCATTATTTATAAACTACGTCAGAAACCCATATATATATATATATATATATATATAAAAAAAAGCAAATATAAAAAAAAAAATATACACAAATAAAAAAATAAAAAAAAAAAAAAAAAAATAAAATAATAAAAA
>Ga0136643_10004785_pt1 | contig 18853 bp, 10 predicted proteins | sample TergutLab28metaG_FD_96883 | JGI IMG/M metagenome (GOLD analysis project Ga0136643, IMG submission 96883) | Labiotermes labralis P1 segment gut microbial communities from Petit-Saut dam, French Guiana - Lab288 P1 (version 3) (version 3) | ecosystem: Host-associated > Arthropoda: Insects >...
GGCCATTATCTCCGTAACCGTTCAACTTTGGATATAGGTGTTTTGGGTTATATCGGTATACTTTAACATAAGGAACACTCTCCCGAAGTCTGACACATTCCTCCTGGGACACCCTGTATATATATATATATATATATGTATATAAGATAGCTGTAAATATCTTAAAGTAGTTTATGATGATTCTGTACTCTGAATTGCAATTGTTAAGAAAAACCGTCTAAGTAAACATAGCTGCAATACAGGTGCCGTTTACACGTATTTACGTGTACTATGTAGTTTTCATCGCGTAACAGTGAAGATGTCGAATACCCAGTCGCGGTGAGAAGAAACAGAATCGCTCTACAGATAAGAGGTTGTGCAGACACAAAGTAAATCGTTACCATTATAGAGACATGGCTACGGGCTGGAGAATTCGGGGTTCGAATCTTGACAAAGTCAAGAACTTTATTTCTTCTCTGAAATGTCCAGACCGACTATGGAATCCAAACGGCTCCCCATTGAAAGGGTGCTGGGGCTATTTTCCGGGGTGTGGGCAGTGTTGCAAGTGGCCGCGGCATTAAATCGACCACTCACTTCCATCTGGTGTCGAGGTTAAGAATGGTTGGAGCTATACTTTCACTCCCACGAATGGTTTCATGCAGCGTACAAGACAAACTTCGTCTGTTATTGTAATTTACAGACTGTTTCGGACTCGGATGGATAATTGGGCAGTTCTCTTAAATATTTTAATAATCACTCGGTCTTCGTGCAATGAGGAAAATATAAGAATGAGAAAATTAAATTTCAACGCATATATTTCAGATTCTTTATTCCGAACTCCAATAAGAACCGTTCATATGACATGGCGCTGCTCTCCCGCTAAATCCCTACTTAGTGCTCTCTACATCTGAGGCATATGACACGTCTTGGGAAGATCTTTTATAATCCCCGTTGTTAGTAGCCCTGTCCTGCGTTATCAATTATAGTGTCAGTTCTACAAACAGACGACAATCGCTCGACAAAGACTTCACCTCACTGTACATAACATAAACGTTTTTCTGGCATAATTTCTTGTGTTTTGTCTAGGCTTCTACCAGATCCTCAATAATTATTCTGCTCATTGTACTTAGTTTATCGTAGAAAATTTTCAAATTCAAGTCGCTGTTTATTTTGACACCCCACCCTGCACATATATGCAACTTTGATTGTAATAAGCAAGAGCATAATTATCTTTTCGATCAACAACTAACTTTCTAGGGCATCTGATGCACTAAAAGCAGCGGTATTCCCATTATTATTCCCGGCGGGTAACGAGGGGTCGCTATCCGGAGAGCAGCACAAGTCTTGCAACCACTCGTCTCCTATCACCCGCAAATTGAAAACAGAATCCCCAGAGGCTTTTGCACGCAGACGAATTGAGAGAAAGGGAAAGAAGAAGAGAGAGAGAGAGAGAGAAAAATAACAAATACAAAAAGTATAAAAACCTATGCTAAGAAAATTGCCTCTAGAAATCCTTATATATAAAGAGATTGACAGGCAGTAAGTAAGGAAGAAAGGAAAGGAAACATTCTTTACCACCTACACTAATACCTGAAGATAATCAAACCTTCACAAGGAGACCTATCCTGTAAGGCAGATGTGTAGAGATTTTTGACTTTGAATTATTGTTCCTTTGTTATGACACCGTGCCCACAAAACTTGTATTTCTAATAACTGAATGTACTGGGTCTTAAAGAATGTAGGGAAAAGTTATTCCTTCCATTCTAGACGTTTCATACTGAAGAGGGCGAAAGGCCAACACAATAATCTTTCCTGAAGTTATATTTCGAATCTTTCATATATTTACAGAAAAAGTAAATTAGAATTAATTGTCACTAAATGACCAACATGTCACTATCCCTCCAAGGATGATGTTTTGGTATCTCCAATTACATATTTGACATATTCGCAATTTCTGCTAAACGTGAATGCATCTCTTCTCTCCACAATCTGTGGATAAGCCGTGAAAATTTGATCACCTAACATGTTAGAGTAATATATAACAACATAATGTAATTGGCTAGTTGTTGAAGTGGACGGTTCCAGACAGTGAAGATATTCCTTTTAATATTAATTATTTCAGTTGAGGTAAAATTCACACAGAAATATGAAATAAATTACAAATATATGGGCTTGTGAAATATATATTTGTTTAAGCCTATTTTGTCTATATTTATAAACGTAGTAAGACTATATATAACACCTATATAGATGAATTAAAATACATAATAATTTGTAAGTTTTAACTTATATGTATTAAACACAGATGAGGTCTTATAGTTTTACTAGTTTAACAAGAAGTGAGAAAAGGACCAGGAGAGTTGCTTACTTTGTAGATCGAAGCTTATTCTCATATTTTCCTAAACTCCACTCTTATGCATTAAAAATTAAGAGCTCTTTTATTAATTATTTTCAAAGAATCTTTATTTTAACATTTGACTAATAACAACCGGAAATAATACCCTTAATATTAACAATATTCTATGTATTTCTTTCATTGTCATAAGGATTTGTATGTTCATCAAGCTTGACTTGAATCTGTATTCATTTAGTGATTGTGTTTTCGAATGTGATAAAATGGAAAGCACCATGAAATTTATTTTAAATACTACTTGTGATTGCAATTAATGAGATTAAATCGCGTTTAATTTGGATTCAGGCGTGAACCTCACTTTAATAATTATTCACAACACACAGCTGCATCCAACAAAACTTATGGGATAAAACGTAAGTACACCGTCCGCTACGTTAACGTTTAAATACAAATACTTACCGGCCGTATATTCACGAAAATTCCCTGAACGTTTGGAGAATATAAACCATAAAAATTAAATAATAAAATATTTCAATGTTAAACTATCTCATTTATTCAGTTAAAATATCTTTATTTTTGTCAATGATCCTAGGCACAGTTATAAATTCTTTCCAAATTGGCACGAAATTACGAATTTTGTTGCCCAATTGTGCCCTTGCATTCATAACCATTCACGAAGAGCCACTTTCATTTTCTCAATATTGTGGAACTGGGGAAACCCCAAGTATAATTTCAGTGGCCCAAGAAAATGACAGTCTGACGGGGCAAGGGCAGCACTGTAAGGTGTACGATGCAGAAATTCTCAGTGACATGACGGCAAAAAATCTTGGCTTCTGACTTGAGCTAAGTGGGATTGAATTTCCTGCTTAAGGACCACACTTCGCGGTAAATATCCATTTTTCTTCCTGCGAATTTTTTCACGCAGCTGTCGCAGCCATTGCCAATAAGTATTATGGTTTATTATTTTGCTTTAAGGAATAAATTGAACGTTGCTGAATCCTTCTGTATCCCAGTATACAGGCACCACATATTTTATAGAAAGCTGGCACTCTCTGATTTTTATTTTCGCCCTCGTAGAATTTGACTATCTCTACTGCACTGAGTTGAATTGACTCTGAATAGGGCAATGCTGCACAGGTGATTTAAGGTTTATTACTACAGATACCAGGAAATTGTATTCATTTTATTTTAAGCCCTAAAACATGAGAGAGTTACCTCTAAACTTTGATTATTATGTCCTGTTAACAGACGTCTTGGTAGTCCATGTTAAGCACTTTGCTATAACCTATGCCTTCATAAATATTACTGTGTGTAATTCCCGCAAGAAACATAGGAAAAATCGTGAATTTTCCCAAAATCAGTTCCTCCACTCTTGCGTTATTTATATCTGTCCTTGAAGCTGTGGGGTGTAATTTTCATGATAGACGTTCCTTCGACAGTTTTAGAATTCCCTGCAACATTTTCAGACATGTCGCACACTCAGCCTATCACTGTACACCTCTATCAGTTGTTGAATTTAGCTGTCCCGTGACCGCGGTTAGAGTGCCAGACATTGGACACTAAGCAAAGCCACAAGTATTCTGTCCACAGTTTGGATCCATTTTGCTTAAGAGAGATTTTAACACACCTACGTCGATGCCTCACAAGTTGCTCCTTCCCGCACACTTTCCGACTAAAACTCCCTATAATCTTACAAGCTCTCCGACACATATTACGTATTTACTCTATCTCACTACGCTTCACTCTCTAATTTAAATAGTACAGTTAGAAAGACTGCAAATTATCACTTCCTCTTTGAAACAAAAAGAAATATATTTTGGCGCAAAACAATTGATACGTATAAATTAATGGTGGTTAAATTCATATAGGCCAGTAACACCTTAATTTGTCAGGAAGTATACAAATTTATTCGAGTGCTCAAACCGTTTCTCTGCGTAAATCCATAGACGGTCGCCACCAACGTTCTCGACGTGTTCCTTACAGTATAAGACCATTACTGGTTTCGAAAGAAGTAACATCAGCAAGTCTTCCAGAACGTGCGCTTGGCTTATTGAAGAGACTGTTTTCTTACAACAAAAGGCACACGCAACAGCACAGGATGATGAAACAACCTTGAAATGACGATTTTCCTCAGCATCACACGTACCTTATGCACGGGTGTTAACTAAACAACTAGACAGACATCTCTCATTCTCCTTCACATAAAGCTGCAACACAACTCTCCTCTACAACAAAGGTAAATAATTGACTTGTTCAATGAATATAAATGTAACAAATACCAAAACACGTAAAAGCACATTCCTATGAAGGGGTTATGACGTAATTTGCATGCGGATTAAACTAAAGAAATATTGTTTAAAATATTTACCTCCCTCGTCATAAAGCGGACGTGAAAACATATCAAAATTGGCGCTAGTAAAAGTGAATTTTCCTTAGATCTAAGGTGTAATATAGTCCTAATACTACTATTATTGTTGCTGCTACTACTACTACTACTACTAATACTAATACTACTACTACCAATAATAATAATAATAAAAATAATGATTCCTAATTCTAATTGCTGCTACTACTGCCACTACCAACACAAACATTACCAGTACTTCTACATAAAATACTGATACTAGTACTACAAATAAAATAAAAACTCACACACTGTTACTACTACCAATACCACTACTATTACTACTACTACTACTACTACTACTAATAATAATAATAATAACAATAATATTCTTACTGCTATGACCGCTAACACTATCAACAACACCACAACAGAAAACACGACTCCCTATCTTTAATTTTTTTTCTATGCAGTAACTTGGGTATTTGATATCATATTACCCAATCCACTAACAATTAGTCAGCTGTCAGGAAGAAAATTTTTCATTATTTTTGGAAGATTTGTGAATTTAACTCGCAACACAAAAGTAGTAACAATAAAATGAGTGCAAAAAATTTCTGAATTTCCAGGAGCCAAATTCTAGGCGCCAGAAGGGTGTTTTGAAGCGAGTTCCATACTGAGGATTCAAAGATGTTAGAGGTCACTGTACGAAATTAGTTTTCCAGGCGCCCAGGTATCCGAGAATTGTGCGTCCCAAAACAACATAATACCAATATTTAAATAATATTATTCGTTTCTGTAGTAAATAAATAATGGCATCAGTTGGATGGTTACTAAAGCCACAGTCCATTTAAGTAGACTTCTAAGCCAATTGCGCATATCTGCTCGCAAGTTTGCAAAAAGAGCTTGTTTCAGGCAAACTGGTAAACACAGTTTTTTTAACTCTGAACACTAAATTTACCGTATCATCGCATTATACAGATTATGTTATCCAGCTCACTCTGGTAAAAATATACTTGTCAAGCATTAACTTAAAGAGCGTAGTATGTGCCATCTTCTTACAAAATGGAACACAACAGGCCTACTTCCACAATGTCCCTTCAAATGGAACTAAGAAATATTTTCGTACGTTGTGCTGGCTACTCTGACAAGTTATTGTAATTTTGCCTATTCCATTGATGTGACTGTCGAAGCGTTAGCTTGAAATAGGATGGGCCTACTCAGCCCCTCACATTACATTTTGCACGATACTTCGGCAATGCCTTTTATAATTTAAATCAAATGAGGCTTAATAAAAGGCTTACATCTGTATTTAGGTCGTCATGGTTGTCTTTAATTTTTCCGTGGAATGTTAGTAGTTTATAACATCTCAATACCCAAGGCTGCTTACCGTCTTGTGTTTCACAACCAAAATTTACAGCCATCTGTCTGCCTTTAGACGCTTAGTATGTAATGTCTTGTTTTATTTTCATATTTTTAAATATAACGTACACGAACACAAATGCAAAAAAGGTTATCAACCCTGAATGTTTGTTGGCAGAAATCGAAGAAGTATGGCCTTTGTTGTTCATAGTACACTATTTGCTAGCCTGTTGACACCTGTACGAAGTTAAAATTTTCGTATTTCTTACAATAGGTTTTTTGTTCTGCGAAATTTCTTTACCGCGTTATTGGACAAGGAGTAATCGGCAAATAGTTTCAGGTAAATTTGTTTCCTGTCCGTCTTCCATAGTGACTAATCCGTGATATAAAGACAACTCGACTTATTTGTTGGTATCTTATTACAGTAGCATGCAAGCTGTTTACAATCAAAAATCTTCCGCCACTCTTGGGCTGAATTATTAAATGAGGGAGTGAGTGAGCAAGTTGAAAGAAGTGACTGTGCCACGTTATGGAAAAGCACTAATTTCTGTTATTACTTGGAATATTATCGCACGTGCGATTGAAAATTGGTAAATTAAAACATGTAAATCTTCTTTCCTCACATTTTTCTAAAAGAAAAATGAAACTTTCGCGACAAAGTAAAAAAAAAATTTTCCCTGTGTACGCCATGAAATAGTATGGGTGCAGTGGAATTACAGCTGCATGTATTCTTTAACCTCTGTACTATGGCATGGAGAGGCTACTCAGTTTCACGTTCGGGCTTCTTTACCCCTGGGGAAACAGTCTCATGTATCCATTTCACAGTAGGATAGGCAAACCCATACCCCGTCCCTTTACTTCTTGAGATATCTTCCTGTTGAGGTTATTAAGCCTGATTTCGAGGGTAGTTCATCTCTTACTCTCCTCATTGCATCGATTACTCTATCAAGGTTCCCCGAAATCAGCCCAGACAGAGATACGAAAAAAGTCCTTACAGATGGAATCAAAATGTGCCACAAACAAGATGAGTTATTTTCTTTTTTTGTAGACTTTATTTGGTTTTGACTCACAATTTGGTTTGTCCATGCCCTCATGTTTGCTGATTCGTAATTGCTTAGTTTCAACACTAGAAGCAATCGAGTTCTATACACCACACTCTATAAACACTATACACTACAGTAGGGCCGCTATTCTATAATTACTCTTATCAGCGATCAGAGCTGTCAGCCTCCACAAGAGCACTGGCTGACAGTAACGTGCTTGCACTATCTTTGCCAATCTGATGAGACTTTTCCTCGCTAGACATAATGGCATATACTATTGATCGTTACAAGATTGCGAATATTAACTTCGACGTTTCGAGATGAATTCAAGACATTACAAATCGCATAAAACATCTTCTCTGTGTGGGACTGTATACTTCACACATTGGTCGGGAAAGAACTGTTTAAATCCCGGCGGGATTTTAAATTTCCACACTGTATATACAAAATATAAAATAACTATATTGTAATATAAAATTAAAAACATCTAGAAGTATAAGAAGGAACTACAAGGAGATCATATTTCAATTCACAATAGAGGTAGAGAAGCGTACATTCAGTGCGGTTGCTACGAGTATAAGGAGTTGCAGCAGATTTCAAGCAACAAGCCCCTCTCTCCCATCTTCACCGGGAATAATGTGAAAAGAAAGAAACAGGTTTCGCAGGCCCCCTGTCGCTATTTGTGTTAATGTGTTATTTGTTAATGTGAAGTTCAAAATTAAGTCCAAATTTACAGACTATCAATTATAATATTCTTTCTTATTGTTTCCACGGTGTACAAAATTTACTTATGACTAGCACTGTAAATAAGTTATTTAATGTAATGAAATAGATTCTATTGACTCCATGACTGCTTCTGTTTTGAATATGGGTTGGAGTAATTCATACATGCTGGAGTGAAAAATTAGCGGTAAGAAGCAGACGTCAGTACTTATTACACTGAGGAAATCCACAAAATTATCTTTACACAAAGCTGATACCTATCCAAAGAATATATCAAATAGGATGCATGAGTGATACTCAGCCAAACGTGGTCTTGTGGTACTTGAACTCTGAAGAGGGCACGAAAAGCGAAAACGAAAAATTCGAATGTGTTGTTTATTTCGTTTTTCATTGACGAACATACAAAGGGATCTACAGTGTGATTTTGCTGCGAACTCAAATGGAATCCCTGACTATCGCGCTGGACACAGGGGTGAAGAGGAGTAAAATAATTACACAAAGAGGTGTTGATGTGGGTGGATTCTGTGTGGCGCAATGGGCAGTGTCCATAAGCGGGGGATTAGTTGTGTGAATCCCCTCTGGCATCCTGATGAAAACACTCCACTCTCTCCCTCACCGAAGCTTTTTGCTGCTCTGTTCATTTGCTGTGCGAGTTAATGTAAGATGAATATTCAATATAAAACCGGATAAAAAAGTAGTTGTTACCCTAATTAGTTAAAATATTTACATTCTACTAACAATAATTTTTCTAGAGGAAGATTCTGTAAATTTCACAATACTAAGTTTTGGAACGTTTTTAGTTTAACGTTATTTTGTGGGAAGAAAGAAGAAGGGGATAGTGTAATATCAAATGGTAAAAAAAGGTAGAGTGATATCGTTATAAGTCCGGTGCGGCCCAGAGGGTGGGTATAATGGTCAGTGAACACTTGCTGTGGAAGAATCATACACCAGTATTTCTCTCACTGGCAACATGGCATGTTGATGTTATTTCAAACAAGCGACATATTTTTCCTCCCTGTGTGTTCTGATCCTTCCTCGACTGTCACTAACATTTACATTCACACCACAAATTTCGGATAAAATGTGCGTGATATAATTAATTATGAGTGGAGGTATAAGAAGTAAACTGATGACATGGGTGTGAAGTTTTAAATTACATTGCTTACAGAAACTGCAATTCTCTACGCATTGCTATCATATCGTTAGATGTAATGCCATTCAATGTAACTTTATCACATACTTTACAATAACCGTTAATTTGATGAAGAACCACGCCTAATCGTCTTGCTAGTGTGGTTAATGTATCCCGGGGCCGTCTCCTCCTACCTCATTGCTCTGCTTCAGCGTAATCGATAACCGATACAACGCTAGAGCAGAGGACCATGTGGCAACACTAGGCATATTTCGATCTATACCAATACGTCAACTTGCATAAGCATTCACGTCTGTTGCTAATTTCTTTTTTTTTTGCAAAATTTGTAGTTCTTGCGGCTGTGTTTTTATAGATTTATTCCTTCTGGGATGTTTGGGTAAGTTCGTTTTCACAACCACAAAATCAATTAATTCACATATTTAATATTCCTCTTCTATGCAAGCGAAATGATCTTAGTTACCCATCACCATCGAAATTTACAGCTTTCGAAACAAATTTAATTTCTCTGAATTTCGTCTTGACCTTCGTATAAGTGAGATACTGTAGCCTACTAATGTTCCTTTATTTTAGATTATTTTTTAAGATTTCAATATTAAGTTCTAATGCACATGTGGTTCCATACAATGAAGATAATTTATTTATCATCGGAAAGTTTAATAGCTTCTTAGGAAGGACTATGCTGCATGGATTTTGAGAGTGAACATCCACAAGTTTACCTCAATACCAGAACTAAAGAGAGGTAAAGAAATACAGAAGAAAAGTCTCATGTTAAGTGGAAATGAAGGTTGAAATTAACAGATCTGCTTTAACAGCACAGAAATTATCACTCGGTATTCTATTTATTGCCCTTAAATTTTGTAAATTGGCGACTGTATTGTGTAAGAAGCTACTGGCGGCGGACGGATTACTTTTACTCAAGAGTAATTCCTCTGTCCGAAACCTGGTCACACAGGGACTAAAATTCATATTAGAACATTCCCCCAAGTCTTGTCTCCTTACAGTTGAATGTTTTGTGATTACTTGAATGTATTGTGACTATTTCAATTGGTGCGTATCTTGTACTAATATATGGGTGTGTGTGTAATATGTGGGTGTTTTGACAATATGTGTACTTGTATTTACTGTGTTTTGTATTGTTTCGTTTATGTATATTTTATTCTCATTTCTTTCGTGTGTACTAGTGTGAGGACTACTGCCACTGCCACCAGATGACAACTCAATTGCAATAATAATAATAATAATAATAAACCGGAACCCTATCATCGTTTTCGAGTTCATGTGGCACGCAACATGAACACATGGGTCTAAGTTAAACTAAAGCAGAGGGAAAAATCTTTACGTTACTAAATATTTGTACAAGCGACAATTCACACGTACGTAATGAAAATCATTTAATTTAATTTTCCGTGTGGTCGTATTTAGTACTCGACAATATCTGCATACATTTGAGAAATTTGTAAAACCTCGGTAATTACGGTACAGCCTGACGATAATTTTTTCAAGAAAATTCGTGTTTACTGACGTAAGAACTGGTGGAGTCATACCTGCAGGACGTCCCACAGGGAGGTAGGTTGCTGCAAGGTTCTCATTGGCCTATAATGTGACCGAAACAACAAATAATGATAGCCAGCTACTCAAGTTTTTGTAAGATATGAAATGTTGTGTTGCAAAGTCTTGCTGTTCCAACTGACGCGTCAGTGGGTGGGCTTCGCCTCCTAACCAGAGTCTCACTCGCGATATGCGACTCCACGGGAGGTCCTCTTACAAACATACGATGTTTTGGACCCACGCACACTGTTCTGAGCGCAACAAACCGTCGTCAGTTTGATTTCTTACACAATGGTTTGAGACGCTAACATTTATTCACGAGAAACATATATGAAATTATTTTGAAAGAAAGTAAAATTTTGCAGCGCATTTAAACTGCAGAAACAATTTTTAAAAAATGTAAAATTTGCTGCAAAGATTTTTATTTTATATTTTCAAGACAAAAATTTTGTTTTGGCACCAACCACACTTTCACACAATCACGCAACATTTTATTTTTTGTGATGATATTTAATGACATACAATCACATTATACAAGTAACTAATGTTGTTTGACCTCCGGTAGTTCCAATTTGTGTTTCCATACTTGCGCATGATTACACATTTAACCGTCGTGTAGACCCTAAACCTATTCAATATGAACAATGTTTAAAGAGGCAATTCCATTTGATTAAACAAATGAAGTTATTTGTGTGTTAGAATTTTATGTCATATAATACAATTACGATCCGTGTATGGTTCTTAATTAAACGTTTGTAGTTCTGTATTATATTAGAAAAAGACACCGTAGTTGGTAGTTAAAACACTTAAAAATGCTTACTTCCTCCATCTTCAATGTAAAACTGGGAGGTATGATAATTATACAGAAATATTCACACCCAAGCACCATAATTAAAGAAGGTAGCAAACCTACAAGGAAACAATAATAATTTTTCTCTTTCAGCCTGCGAAAGTTTAATACAACCATAATCAGTTTACTGGGCCATTTTGAGAAAACAGTAAAATGCTTGGAAATATTTACCGAAATGCCGTTCTTCATGTGCCCTTTCCGAGGAAAACCCAATTCAAATTCAGTAACTATAATGCAGTATAATTTTCATGGCTACTCAAATTTCTACTATTGTTTAACAAAATTCGCCAACACCCTTAATTTTGTCGGGTTTAAGGGCGCGCAGTAAACGGAAAAAGAAGATTTCGACCCAAAAGAAAGAAAAAGAAAAAGACAGCATTATACTTTTATGGCAACATTTTGGCTTCTTCCGAAAACCTCTTAGAATACTGAGGTTCGAAGTAATGGAATTCATTTAGTGACGAGAATATTGAAAACAACGCAAGGTCTAGGTTTCAATTTAAATACAGATGAGAATTAAGGGGTGAAAGCTTAAAAAATTCCGTAGGCACTTCCTGTCTGAAAATTGTCATTTCCGTGGAAAACGATTTAAGGTAGGGAATAATCTACATTCCATAAAATACTCTCTCTCTCTCTTGAAAATTCCTAACTGGGTCTGTAAGATTGTGGAGTAGAGAAATTAACTCTTCATATAATTGTTATCAAGTTCAAGAACATTAAGTTTTATTTTCCAGTGAATTGCCAAGTGACCTGTTGATTGTTTTTTAAACTTCACATATAATCAACGGATTTTCTTTCAGGAAAATTTTATTAATCATTATAAAAATCTGACAATTTGGAGTTCAAGAAAGTTTTAGTTACCAGCGGAAGTATGAGCGGAAAAGGGAACGAATCGACAAAGTGGTCAGTAGGTTCTACACAACTTTTCTTGTTTACGCTTCCGTTTGTGGTAAAATGATGATTATATTATAATTCTTTCTTTTTTAGGTGTTCTATATCCTCATATCTCACTGATGTACTTTAGTTGTATAGAGTAAGGTGCTTCATGACGCCAAGTTGTCTTCATGGTCTTTTATGTTATTAAAAAAGTGAAAAGAACAAGGGCTAGATTCTTTCGATTGGATGTACCAACATGAAAAAGAATAAGTGAAAATTAACAAGGAATATAGTCTTACATTTTCCCAAAAACAACTGCCTTCTTCTTCAGAACCGAATTAGACTCATGTAATAATTGTCACCCTAAAAACCTAAATTTCTTGAGAGTTTCAATACACTTACCGCGTTCGTATGTGCTCTCTTTCCTGGTATAATTTTTTAAAGATGTGATTCTCTTAGTAAACACCGTACTCTGCATATAATGTTAAAAACAGCGTATAATTTATGGATTTCCTGTTCACAGCCTGTGACAAGGAATGGTGAAACCGGAGGAAATGTAGAATTATTTTCTACCCTGCAGTTCAAATTGCCTCATATTGACAGAAAAAACTCAAAGCGTTTTAAATCCATCGGGGACTCAAGACTTGTTACGCGATAAACTACTATACTCAGAAGAAAGGTAAAATGGGCATTTTGAAGTATCATTATTTTACACCTTGTTTCTGTTACATTTTTTAATTTATATTAAATTTTAGATAAATATTGATCTTAATAATACCAATTTATGCCTTCAATAAGGAATCCTGGCTATGGTCTGGCACAACTTCAGGTGAATGCCAAGAAGAATGCAAGATGCTAAGACAGACGATCTAACAGAAACGGTGTACTATTACACACGCATCCGTGTAATGCATGACGAGGAAATAACTGTTATCGTACGTTAGAAAAACTTCAAATAATATCATTAGTTTTAAAAGTATGCATGAACTATTAACGCCTGTTGTTTTGTGACACTGCGATAAGATTGTGTATTTCACACCAAAAACAACACGTTCTGGGAATTTGACCTGCTGTTTTTTACACAACACGTGACTTTAAAAGTGAAGCATTTGATTTTCAAAGAATTATTTATTGTATTAAGGAACATCCTTCATGGGTTTCATGTTACAAGAATAGATATCGGACATATAAAGACTCGTTTTCAAGTCACTCTAGTAATTACATTCTTAAAACTTTCCTTTGTGCATATAGCGTTTATCGCTGTATATGTGAAAGGAGGGAAATAGCAAATTGTGATCACAAATTAAGGATCGCAAGGAGCTTAATTTAGAGAAATATGTAACTGAATTCACTATACAATATATGTCTTAAAATGTGAATGAGTAACACATAATGATGTAAATGAATTAAGCATACTTACACAGGCCGTGAAATACGTAAATTAAAAAATTGCAATTGCGAATTTAGATGTTTATTCAGCGGTGTAGCCGAGGAATCCATTCTGGTTTAAACAGCTGCATCACGGAGTAATCCGTATCCGAATATCCGGCGGAAATTTATGGTTTCGTCTAGTAAGTTTCAGTCTTTAATTTTGGAGATAAATGCTGCATGTCAGATCAGGATAAGATTATCCCGTGACACAGCGTCATACGGCAGAAGAAAGGAAATTATTTCTTCTAAATTTGTATTTTTAGTTCTCAGTCACTATAAAAAAATTACGCTTGCAAGTAACACTGAGCAATTAAGATTAACACGAGAGAAAATACATGGCTGGAAACATTTGAGAAGAATATTACAAACTAACAAATAGTTATTTATAAATATATGCAGTTGGTTATAACAAACAGTGTACAGTAAATAACGTTCTTAAAGGAATTTGTAACTTTTATGTAAGCACCGACTTCTTGTATGCTTGTACGCGTAAACCATGAAACGTAATCATATAGCTTCAATGGACGGTAGTATAGACGGTTTTCAATTTGTGTATATACTGAAATTGAAACATGGCCTTGCGACATTGCTTCCAATGACTCAATATGCGAAAGAGTTTCATAAATTTTTCTTCGAAATTCACAATTAAAAATGTTATTAATTTTTTGTTATAAAATTCAATTAAAAATTAATTTCTTTGCAAAAATTACAAATTTAACAGACATAGAAATTTTTGCATGATTTTGGATTTTGTTTAGGACATTAACGCTCAAACGAGTGGTTCATTTAAAGGGTGTTAAAATCGTGTCTTTGGTAATAAAACCGGAAATATTAAGAGGTTTCCACTTCTTTGTGTTGTGTAAGTCTATCGAATATCAGACACAACAAACTTGCCTGAGGGCAAACGTAACATATGTATTCCTCATCCAACAGTGCAATACACGATGATAGAGACATTTATGTTTGTCACAATTTTTGCCCATACGTGGTTACTGTTTAGACAGCTTTGAATATTTTGTGAAACATTAAACATAAAGGATTTCATTTACAAATTACCAAAATATTACTTTCCATTTTGTCCACTCCCTGAGACATGTTCAGAGCAGACGACATTACAGGAGGTGGCTCTGCCTCCGACATCAGGTAACAGCAGTATTATAAAATTTATGCCATTGGGTCCGAATATACACGTTTAAATAACACGCAATAATCCCTTTTCAGGATATCCGTAAGAAATATGTTTTTCTCGCAGCTGTGACTATTAGGAACATAATCTTGTGTGGCGACATACTCTATCCTTTAGGTAAACATACTTTGGAAGAAACATTCTGCCTCCCTGAAGACGGAGGCAGCACAATTCTATTATTCTACGTTGTGATATCGCAGAAGTCATATTTCATGACCCGCATTCGACTTTTTTTCCACCAATTTGAGACTTGGCGGTTGTAGGAATGCTTGTTCCAGTTTGTTCAGCGGGATGAAATATTTCAGAGTACGGGGTTGTCGGAATGGAGGACAAGGCTTTGTCGCCAAATTTCCTTAGATTATTATTACTTAGTACCTTTCTTTCCTCTTCAGTCTGATACAGATGATTTGTTCCCTAAAGTGTACTGGGTTAGTGTCTGTATTTGCGATTGTACGTTTTGATATTGATATTAAAGTATTGTTTACGTAATATCGACAAACGCGGGACATTTCTCGATAAAACTGCTGCTGATACTGGGCCGTGCACTGACAAATGGTAGGATGATACTGCCCACTTATGCAGCGTTTTAATTTGTCCAATTTTTTTTATTTACTGGCGTTCAACTTTGAAGAATTTTTATGAAGTTTATCGGACAACTATGAATTCATCTTCACAGAGCAACTCGTTTTATTGTAATTCAATACGTGGAGTTAGTGACATTTTCATCCTACAGTTTTTAAGTACTGACTTTTTGTTGTTACTGGTTGTTGAAAATTAGCAAAGTAAATGTACAGGTAAAGCTTACCAAAGAACAGACGATGAAGGCTCCGAGGAGGATTAGTGGTAAAGCTGTGCTCTTCCTTTAACCTCAGAGCTAGATTTGGATAGGTTGTCAGAGCAAAGTCCTGGCTGCTTTACCACCCAAAAAGAACCAATAAGAACCGATAACTGTTTTACAGAAGGCTGATTTTGTTGCAGGGAATTTCTGGACTGGTGCATAAAATCTCTCCCTCTCTGGGATTCGATTCCCTGACCGTCCAATACGTAGTGAGTCACTGCACACGTTGAAAATTAATAACTTAAATCTAATTAAATTTTAATACTTACTCTCATAGTTTGTCTCTCATGTTTGGTTATTCTTTTCAGTTCCAAATATTATTCGCAGCGCCACTTTTTAAAATGACGTATATCTGTATTTATAACATAATGTGAATTATTAACCATAAGACAAAAATATATATATTTATAATTTGAGGAATATAAACAAACACATAAATCTTCAGGTTTCACATAAGATATATGTAAACAGAATTTATATCCTAATGTAATAATTAGTTTAAAAGAGTAAAAAAATTGTAATACGGAAGTACTGTAAATGTTTAAACGTTTTTTCCCCCCCGTTTTTATCATTTTTTGTTTTGGACCATATGATAACCGTAAATGTTTTTATGTAAATTTAGGTAAATTTAAATAAACATGACAAAAGTTTTATGGTTGCTTCAGTGCGGACTGTAAACAAGATTTCCCTTTACCCCGTGCAGTGTGCGACCTGTCCGTCACGAGAACACGGTATGTCCATTCCCATGGAATGAACGATACGGTGTGTTACCTGCTGTCATCCTGTTATCTAGACACACACAAACTACATGCTCCCTGGAAATGTACTACTAGGCTCCACCTAGACCTCTGGCTGCAGGTTTCTGTACTAATCAAATATGAGAAAAAAACACTGTGTACATGGAAACGTTTCAGTTTTTAATTCGTCAGCTACGCGATAGAATATACAACACGAGCTTTAAGTGGCAGTTTCAATGCTTTCTTCTGAGCTTCCAACTAATGATCATCATTCTTTTAATAAAAAAAAAAGTGGTGTTGATTGCAGGCTCTGTTTCACGCTCAATAAATTTGCATGAATGTAATCTAAAGATGCAAGACGCAATGCGGTTGTATAACGGTTAATATTTTCCGTTAGTGTTAACGATATTCTGGGTTTCATATCAGTCCGAAAGTCGGATATTTTAACTGAGATTTTTTTTCATTCCTTGCAGACAAATGTTAGAAACCTCCTTGAATTAGGCGACGGCCACTTCCTTCAGCCTAAGGGCTAAAAGACCTAAGAGCTTCAAACGTCCTAGCATGGGAGTGTTTAGTCTTCCGATACGACACAGTTGATATATCCGTTTTTCAGGGATGTTTTTTAGCGTCACTTTGTGATTAGCGTCCGAACTTTTGAAATAGCCTGAAACTGTCATATTCATGTTTCAAAGTATCAAAATTGTTCTTTCTGGACATTTAGATCGTCGAAGATCAGAAAACTAAACTGTCGCAAAACGTTGGACACCAATCATCGACAGACCTGGCGCTACATTCTAAAGGAATGGAGTTACCAAAGAGTAATTCATTCAGAACGCTGTAGAACAAAACGTAACCGGCAAGGGTTAGTTTTATAGGTATTTACCGATGTCAGCAGTAATGTTTCCGATGCCCGCGTGATACTATTCGTCTAACCTGCTATGGCTCTTGTACAAAAGTGCGCTCCGTACTTGAGAGAAAAAAATTAGAATTATATTTTATGTGGAACACTGGCGTTTTTTGGGATATGATACGGCGTGGACTCATATTAGTTACTTACATTTCAGATAATTTGGATGCCCGCTTTTTAGGGTAGTCATATTGATCTAAATTTCTAGGCAGCATGATCCTCTGAAATGTCAGGAAAAATTTACAAATATGCACGGCGTCCTGCCACAGAAGACTTTAAATCCATATCAGCACCACCATGAGAACATTAAAACTCTCATAAATGTTATGGAATATACTAAAGCCTTATTTTAGGAAGTAGGGTTTTGTACGTTACTTGGAGTTACATCAAAAATGGGCTCGATATATGACGGTGTTAGATTAATACTCATGCACTCATCTACCCAGTCCTTCATTCCAGGTTTCTTAATTTGTGACAAGTTATACAGTTCTGAGGTGTGTCATCCCCGTTGTGTGTTTAAACTATAAGGTGAGGTAAATTCAATCAAAAACACAACTATAAATATATGCCTAATGATGGTGTTTATTAGCAATGGAAATAACTACATGTTTCGGCCTATGGTGGCCATCTTCAGGTTTTGACAACTTTCTTGCTAAAAGAGTTTTATATAATATGCCTAAACCGCGTGGTGATGTTGAGTTCTCATAATCATTTAACGTGCTTTTCTTAAGCTAAATTTGGTGGGATTGACCCAATAGATATCCCACCAAATTTAGCTTAACAAAAGCACGTAAAATGATGATGAGATCTCAACATCACCACGCGGCTTAGGCATATTATATAAAACTCAAAACCTGAAGATGGCTGCTATAGGTCGAAACATGTACCTTTTTTCCATTGCTAATAAACACCATCATTTAGCCATATATTTATAGTCGTGTTTTTGACTGAATTTACCTCACCTAAAGTGATACAGTCATAGCACTAGAGTATATTAAAATAATATTTTCTTGTTAATATATCTGAAACTTGACCAGCTGTGAGCATTAATTCTGAAACAATCGAATTGTTGTTAATTAGCATCTTGTGGAGTTAAGCGATAAATGAATTAAACTTCATATATTTATAAGAGGAAATTATCGTTGAATGATATGTATACTTTACATATCGATAATAATAATAATAACTGATAATCAATAAAAATGTTAATCACGCGTTTCTGGGTTCCCTCACAAACAAAGAATTTACGTTTTACGATTAGACACTTGCTTTGCCTGGAAACCAAAAGAAAAGTCAAATTACTACATGTTTATTGCCTTACTGTAATTTCAAAAGGCTAAGGAACTTATGTGAAGTAGTTTCAATGCAAAACAAACTTCTCTTAAGTGTTTTTAATTTAAGCCTGCAGGCCACGTTGGTGGGGAAGTAGCTGTACCGATATTATGACCTGTACCGGAGGTTGCGGTTACAGTTTTTAGTACTCCTGATGATGGGTGCTGTGACACCCGAAACATGTAGAGTGA
>Ga0136643_10004791_pt1 | contig 18839 bp, 13 predicted proteins | sample TergutLab28metaG_FD_96883 | JGI IMG/M metagenome (GOLD analysis project Ga0136643, IMG submission 96883) | Labiotermes labralis P1 segment gut microbial communities from Petit-Saut dam, French Guiana - Lab288 P1 (version 3) (version 3) | ecosystem: Host-associated > Arthropoda: Insects >...
AAGAAAATTTTTTCTTTTTCATTTTTTTTTTTTTTTTGGGGGGGGGGGGGAGCAAAAATGGTCTTCAATTATATTAAAATATTGGTCCTTATTGCGAAATTCATTGCTCTGCCGTTTACTAACACATTTAATTTGTGTCGATATCTAGAATAATACATAGAACCATGAACATTATTATTAAAGTTGTTGTTCATGTTACTGCAGGAGTAGCATCTTGATGTCCCCTCTCACATTAATGTTTTAAAGAACAGAATAAGTTGCTAATGTTGGTTTCTACTAGTCTAGGACATTGTTCCTCAAATGGTGTTCTGTGGAACCCCAGATTTCCATGAAGTGAAAGTAAGAGCTCCACAAGAAAATCCCATTAAAATAAAATATTCATTAGGTATTATTATTATAAATTTCACTTCAAATAATTTCCATTTTTGACAGTCACTTATTCATTCAAATATCTCTGAATTGTTGCAACACTAGAATAAATACAATGACCATATTTTGTTAGTGAGTTTCCTTTATTATGAAATATCAGTTTTGTGTTTCATTTTCTATATATGTGAAATGTGATTCTTGTTTCTAAATATGTGCAATTAGATATAATGTAGATTGCACATCCTTGTTTAACCTTACTAACTTATTTGTGGTCTAGTTATTAGCTTTAAATATAATCTTATGAGGGTTCCACAAAAAGTTTGAGTGTAAAGAGTCCTGTGCCCAAATTAAATTGGGGAACACTGGTCTTGAATATGTACCTACAAGGGTATCAAAGATTATTCCACTTCTAAGGTATATTCCCATGTCGTCAGTCCTTCAGCTGTATGTGTTTCTAGTGGTAAAGGTATTTTGCTTGCTAGCTGCTTCCATTGTTGCAATAACTGATCATTGCGTGAACATACACAACTCATATGGCCTGTATTCTTGAGGTTCTAATTTGTACATTTTACCCCATGTTTATAAATCCAGTTATGTGCAGTGGTACTGAACAGCAAATTTGAGTTCTCAGTCTGACTTGTAGGTAAAAATACATTTTACCCAAGAGGCAGTGACTGGAACATAATGATAACCAGTCATCTTTATCTAGTGTCCACAGTTATCTGGGGTAAGATGCACAAATAACTGAAAATCACAGATAATGTGATATATTTTGTTATGCATTCTTACAACACATCACATAGCGTTTGTTTACGTAGCAGGTCTACAAGATACTTTTATTGTGACAAACAGTTCATAATGTTTATTTCCCTTGTAAGTGGCTCTGACTTGACCTCACTGCAGTTCAAATTTGCCTTGTCATTACATCACTGTATTGAAAACATTAATAGACTGCAGTACCACACTGTGAACCATGTAATCAACTACCTTCCTCACTGTCACCCTACTCATTAAGTTCTATATCCCTTTGGTGCAAGACAGTGCTCTAATAATATCTGCATCAGTGATGTACTGGAAGGCACACATCTCTTAGCACCTGTTCTTCAGGATTTTCATCATCAACATTTCCAAACCCTTTCAAAATATTCACCAACTCTGATGTCATTGTTATTTACTAATTCACTGGAGAAGCCCTTGAAATCACATTTGCATTTGTAAGAATTTTTTCCATTACTGAAGAAACATTACTGGCCTCACTGAAGTCTGTACCTGAGACATGCCAAATTGGCATCAAGTAGTGGAAGTTACTCTTCTCCCCCCCCTCCCCCTTCACCCCCCTAAAAGAATGTCATAACATTGTTATCTTCCCCAATAAGTCTGAGCAGGCCAGCTCAGTAATGAAGTTCCACTGATACATTCACACCCTGGTCCATGTGTTGTGTTTGACTCCAATATTATATGCAATACCATTGTCTCTGGGGAGCATTAAGCGATATGATATAAAACATGTATTCAGAGCAGATGGACAAAATGGGTGTAATAATACAGATACAAAGGGCCAGAATTTGCACCTTTCATGACAAGTTTCACATTAAGTGCCAACAATGGCAGAAAGGAGTGCAAATAAATGTTTTTCTGGACTAATAATCACAATAAACTATTAATTATTGATGCAGTGGAAAACAGCCCAGGGCCACTGAGGATGAGAGAGGTCTTTTGAGTTTACAAGTATGACAGAAGAGAAGTGCATAAAGATGAAAGGAATTCCAGGAGCCATCCAATTCAGTTGAGATGGCATGGACAAAACAAAGAACCTACTTAACACAAAACCTGAAGTGTGATGAAGGGGTTACAGAATGGGCTTGGCATTGTAAGCAGAAGTAGGACTGAAAGAGAGGTAAGAAAAATGTGATATGAAAATAAGTAAATGGAAAAACCAATCAAGAAAAAACACTTCTCATCAGACCAACAGTCATATCAGATGGTTAAGTAGGGTAACAAACTGGGAAAGAAAACATGTCATTCCAGGTGACATACAGGGGTGTGTTTCATGAAGTGCAACAAGTGACAAATAGCACTAAGTCCTGTTTCACAAAATTTTTTGTAGACTTGTCACCAGTGAACTTCACAACAATTTGTGTGACAAGTTAGGTAAAGGAAGCAAGGAGTGGTAAAATGGCAACTGCAAACAAACTCACTGTTCTGCAGAAGATTAAATTATAATAAAGCTATATAAGATATCTAAGTATAAAATGCTAAGTTCTTAGTATATTGATAAAAGTACAAAATATGGTAGATTTTAATCTGTGATAAAATATTTTAAATATGAAAATATACAATTTTAAAATGTTATATTAAAGGTTTTTCAAGAAATGCAATATTGTGTGTCATAAAATGATTAGAATATTGCATGTACCATTTATGTAAGCAGTCTGGCAGGTGGAAGGATGTGCTCGATACTAAGGTCTAGGTGGTGACATAATATGGGAGTCAAAGACCAGTTGGTACATTAGGTTGTGTTCACTTGTGTTTTGTTCATGTAAGAGTTCCTTGCGGTGATAGTGTGATTGGATATAAAACTATTCATATGGAATTAATAGTGAGGTTTTAGTGATTTGTTTTAGGAGGGTCAAGATAGTGTTAATGGGACCATATTCATAGTTGTTATTTAGGATATGTAGAATGTATGCTGATTGTGGGTCGTTTTGTTTTATGTATATGACGTGTTCTTGGTATCTGTGTTAGAGATTGCAGCTTGTCTGTTCGACATATGATAATTTACTCGTATATGTATTGCATGTGAGTTTGTAAATTCCACACATTTTATGCTCCTGTAAGTTATTGGTTGATAGGTTTGTTAAGATTTATAGTGTTGGTGCTCTTGAAAGATATTCCCACATTTGTGTGCTGAAATACATTGGTGATCTTGTGAACCAATGGGCTGTAATATGTGAATTATGTTCAGGTTCTTACGTCTCTGTTGGTGTTATTGTTCTGCTCGTAGTTGTTGTGTCTGTGTTGTAATTGGGAGTTTAGTTTTTGGATAAGTGTATATGGAAAGTTGTTAGTTTGTGTGATGTATTGTATAATGGTCCATTCATTTTGTTGTTTTTGGGTGTGAGTAAATGCATTCTAGTGATGTAGTATCTGAATGTGGCTATTTTATGTTTTGTAGGTTGGTTTGAGCAGAAATTGGTGGTTGTATCTGTGGTCAATTTCAATCTCAGTTGGTTTTCAAATTAGGATTAGGTCTAAGAAGTTTATTTGTCCATTGTTTTCAAGTGCTGGATTAAATTTTATGTCACTGTGCATTTGGTTTGTATTCGCGGTGATAACGTCATGGTGCATCCTTTTGGAGTCACATATAATCAACATATCATCCATGTAACATATGTAGAATGTTATGTTTCTGGTGTTGAGAAGACATTTTATATGTTTATCTTTGAAGTATTGTAGGAATATTTCAGCAATTGTGTTCGAGACTGTTGATCCCGTGGCTACACCTTTTTTTGGTTGGCATCTTTTATTTAGAAATGTGAAATAGTTTTGTGAGAGAACTAATTTCATTGTTCAGTATTTGATGTGTTATCTGTAAGTCATTATTTTTTAGCATGAGTAGAGATTTTGTGATAAATAGGGTTGCTTCTAATGGGGATATTAACAGAGAGGTCTTTTATGTCAAAAGTGGTAAGTTTGTGGTTTTTGTTTAATCTATGATTTATTAGGTCATTAGCTAGGTTTGTTGAATTAGAAAAAATATAATGATTATTGGGTGTAAGGTGTTCATTTGGAATTTTAGCTAAGTGTTTTGCTATTTTGTATGTGGGAACATTAATATTGTTAATTATGGGGCAGATGGGAATATGAGGTTTATGTAGTTTAGTTATGCTTTTAGTATTGGGGGTGGAGGTTTCTTTTGGGCTGGTTTTTTATTTTTTGTTTATATATGATTTTATTGCATTGTTGCAATGTTTTGTATATTAGTTTTTCTTATTTCTCAGTAGGATCTTTGGGAAGGGTTTGACTGCTAGAAATGCTCGTACTTTTTCAATATATGAGTAGTTATTATTTATAACTACAATTTTTCTGCCTTTATCGGCTTGGACAAGTATTGCATTTTTTGTTACATGTTTTTGTTTTAGTTGTTTTATGACATAGAGTTGTCTTTTATGTAGAATGTTGTTGGAGTTATTTCAATTAGGGATTTGTTTGAATTGTTTGATGGCTAAGAAGCTGTATGCATTCTGTCACTTGGCATCCACAAGTTTTATACCGTTTTCGGTTTATATTATAAGGTTAGTGGAATATGTTGTTAGTGGCTTTTCAATGCTATATTGGAAGCCAAGATTTAAGAGTTTCATTTCTTCTTTTGTGAATTTAATTTCTGTTTAATTTTGTACTCAAGGGTAAAATTGTGGTCGTTGACATTTTTGGTTGTTTTGAAGATTTGGAATGCGCTGTTGTTGTTTAAGTTGGAGACAGTCCAGTTTTCTTTTGGCATTATCATATTGTGTTCAATTTGTCATTGTAGTTTGGCATCAATAGAAGAGTGGATTAGTTGCCACTTGTTATTCCATGTTGCAGCACATTCTACGCGGATTTTATAAAGTCGTTTGTTGAGTTTTTGTTTTTTGATACATAGAAATTTGAGTTCTTGATTTCAACGGTAGTGTGTAGCTGCTTTTATTGCACTGGTGGTTGGTATAGGCCGTTTGGAACCTGATGGTACACGGTGACGCATGGGAGGGGAAGTTAAGGGGAAAGATGCGAATGGAGTGGGTAGCCAGCAGCCTTGCACTGTACATCAGAACATGGTCTATCCGCTGATCCGCACTCCTCGACTGCCAGTAGTTGACTGAACTGATCCCCCCACCAATTTAAATGGACTCGTCTGTTTTGCTGAAAGACCAAATCTGGTTTCTGCGCGTGTGCCATCATGTTTTGAACGTGCTCTACCATTTATCTTGATTGATATATAATTTGGCATTAGTAGTTTAGGCCTGCATGTTTTGTTATACTATATTGCTGCATTAGTTTTGTACAATTTCTCTTTTAAGTTCTTATATTGGTATATAAAGAAAATGTAAGAAACTAATGCAGCAATATGGTATAACAATACATGCAGGCAAAAATAACTAATGCCAAATTATATACCACTCAAGATAAATGGTACCAACCACCAATACAAAACTGCATGTACAAATGGCCTTCCTAATGATGAACACATTTTGTTTGAAAAATGTAGAAGATGCCAAGAAGTGAAAACCATAATCTGAAAAGTGTGCATTTGTTGGTTTACGTTACGTAAAACAATAGAAATATGAGAAGTCGAAGGAAGTAACCAAGCTCGCCGAGTCACTAGGACTGACAGTAGCAGTACTTTCAAGACACTCTGTGGGCAAACTTGCAAAAGAGGACGTTGGTGAGTAAGAAATGTATGGGTAGGTGTGAAATGTGCAATCAGTATTTAGGCCATAGGTTTTAGGAAACCAGTGGTGTAGCCGGGTGCCCATCAACATCAGTTCACTCAGTTTTGTAATTTATTAAGTCTGTTTTTGCTGCTGACTTACAAGATGTTGGACTTATCAGCCCCTTTCTTTTCTAGAATAAAAATATTCTGTACTGATCAATAGGTCACCTTTCCTTGTTCCTTCACACTTTATAATTGCTCTTTAACTAAATATTTACTTATCTCTTTCTTCCCCCCTGTTTCACTTCTCTCAATAAATTCAAAATCATGTTTTAGAACTGGCACAGTGATTATTATTCATCACTATGGATCCTTGTACATGCAGAAGACTGGTGTAATATAATAATCACAGACGTGTATGCGAAACTTGGTATAGTATTATAGTTCAGGCAAAAAGAAGCAATGCAAGAATGACAGAAACAGGTGGGGGTAAGGAGGTGAGGTACAGTGAAATGGATTTCCTCATCCTAGACATCCTTGGAATGGATAATCGTTCTGTAGAAGGTCTGGATGGTAGTGACTGTTTTCAGGCTGAGGAGACACTTGTAGATCAGCAACAGGCAAAGTTACCTACATCTGTACTGCCGACTGATATGCCCTCACCATCTACTGTAAGAGATGAAAACAGGAATACATACACTGGTCTTAGACACACAATGCGTGTAACCCACTGAATATTGTACTCTTGTATCTAGCCAATGTCATGCTATTTGTAACAACTGCTTCTCACCTGGAGCATGGGTTTGGTTGGTTTCCTGATGCAAAAAGAATCCAACCATGCCGAGGCCTTCCATCTTCACTGAAGTTAGATGGAACCCTTCAGTATATTCGTAACTCCCTTCTGTCTCACTAAAATTCAATCTGTGTCTGTAAATTCTTTGTCCCCAAATCACCACAAGTTCATTCTCATATTCCTAATCATTGCAGAACATAGTGACATACTTTTAACCTAAACACAATGCCCTGACTATCCGTCTGCATCACACAATCATTTAAACCTGACTAGTCTAACCTTACTCACCACCTCGGTCAAAAGACGCTATACAATGACAAGTGCCTGTGACAGAAAAATGTCAATGTGGAACAAACACTTGTCAAACAGCTCAAATTTGCCTATCACTTTGTTACAATTTACTAGTCGCTTGTCACTTGCTGTTCTGTGAAACAGACTCCAATCATTACTGTCATTCTGTCCAGTATTTTCACCTGACAGCCCAGGACTTGTTGCTTTGCGAAACACGTCCCAGGTCGACCCTGACAGTGATACTGAACATTAAAAGAATAATACTGAGAATGACAATGACTGTCACTAAAGCTCCATATTAGATGAAGATATGAACCTGCAACTTGCACAGCCAATGTAACATAAATGACTAATCCTTTTGCATGGATATTAGTGGAAGACAGTCATAGACACAATGTGTCAGCAGGCAGAAATCCATCCCCACTCCACGTTCATTGCATGCCTTCCAAGTCTCTAGTTACCAGTCATGGATAATAGTTCTACAACAAAGCAATGGATAATTGCTATAGGCTACTATCACAAAGACTACCATATTTGTGCAATGGTATTGTCCAATTTTGTAAGAATGTCTTCATTTTATTTTCTTACTGTCTTCACCTGAGCTTTCTTTGGTGGCAACCATTGCAATGAACTAGTATCTACAACAAGCCTTGGTTTCTTGAAGTGACTTGAATTGATAAGGAGACTAACCAACTGTGGAGTGGTGCAGATCACATGTTGTCCTCTCCAATACTTAACCATTCCCATGGAGTTCAGTGTGGCAGTAATATCATCTTCTGTGATACTTGTCATCTGACTTATTTTCTTAATTGAGATGATTCCTGTGAAGTCCCTTAATATCTCAAGAATAACCCATGACCAGTATGAGTGGTAACTCAAGCGTCCAAGATCTGACAGTGGCTTTTCTGGACTTCCGACAGCCTCTTCTAATTTGGAAAGCTCATAGCTGAATGCAATGAGCAACTTTCCATAACCCTGGCGCTGATATGGAGGAAGCGTCAAAATACATGCTACATTATAACCATCTGGAGATTCTTTCTCCTTTGAGAAATAACCAACAAGATGGGAACCATGCTTATCTACTTCACATAGTATGTAAAAAAGAAATGGTTCCACATCAAAGAAAAGTGTCTTATGATCAAGGAACAGTTTTGCCAGGAGACACAAGTTCTGACAGTATATCTTATGATCTTTTCCATCAACCTCCCATATTGCAATTGAACTTTTCCGATAGATTTCTTTACCTGGAGGTTGTCTAAATATGCACTCACTCATATGATACCTGAAAGTCTTCTCAAGTCGCATGTACTTGAGACAGTATTCACAAATCCACAGCTTAGCCTGTTTACCATACTCGTCTGGATATGGACTAAAATACCATGTATCAATCTCATATCGTCCAATCTGGACGCGATCTATGTATTTTACTTTTGTTAAGGCTTCATGCTCCTCTTCAAGAGCAACAGATGTTGGGTCCATGTCTTCCTCACTGATTCTCTGAAAAAAAAAATGTCTGGGGTTTTCATTAAACTGCATCCTCACTACAGACAAGTTCAAACACAAATTTTGATAAACACAAATTAGGTATCACATCATGTCTTCCAACTTCTGAACCAGAAGAGCAAACTTTATGAATTTACAAAGCTGAAAAATGTGTGAAGTTTAACCCTTCCTGCTTCACATATATCCTGCACTTCAGAGTTCCTCTTGCATTTCATTTCACATATTTTGCGAACACTTTCCTGGCTACCCATGTGGTATGATATATTCAACAATCTACCTTCATTCATACATTGCTCTTATTGCAGTTCCTGCATATGATCCTATACCGTAATAGTGGCTCTTTTAACACACTGGACAAGTGATCTAGAGAACCCTCACAATCTTACATTTGGGCTGAACAGATGATATGACCCATTAATTATCACAAAGAGGTTTTTTTAATAGAAAGTGTTAAGGTAGCAAGAAAAAGCTTCATTGTCATAAAGTGTATTTTTAAATGCAAAACATTAAGGTAACAAGAAGAACTCATTTATTTGTATAACCAAACTTACACACACAAAATATGTTCATCAGATGTTTAGAAAATCTCCAACATGTTTCAGCACATCACAGGTGCTATCATCAGGGAGTCCTCTCAGTAGCCATCATAGAACGCACACTAAAATTCAGTTAAAATACATGTAGATCCAAAACAAAAATTTTAAAACATTAAGAAAGATGTTCCATCGAGCATCATGCAGACTGTGAGTGGAGGCGCTACAATCCTCACTAGATGTTAGTAATCATCCAGAAACACCACGAAGCCCAAATATGGATTGAGTTCTGGTTGTGTCATATATGTGCCCTAGTGTTTAAAATTTTTGTTTTGGATATTCATGTGTTTTAACTGAATTTTATTGTATGTTTTTACTTACTCACTATGCAACAGACCATTTTGAGGGTGCTCTGATGACTACTGAGAAGACTCCTGGATGTCACGTGTAATCTGCTGAAACATGATGGAAATTTGCTGACATCTGCGAACATATTTTGTGTATGTAAAGTTGGTTATACAAATTAATTCTCATACAATGCATGGTACATACAATATTAAAAAGAAGAACCCATGTTCTCTTCATGGAATGAAATTTCATACAAAGAAAGCTGTTCAAAATTATGGGAATTCTTTTATTAAGGCCATTTTTACCAGAAATTTAAAAAAATAGAGTTTTTCACTAGAACACTAGTTTACCCTCTGGTGCACCAATTTTACACTACAAACTTCATGAGCACTCTCACACTTTAAATGAAAAATTTGTGTGTTTGAAACTCAGTCAAGAACACCCACATTTTAAAGCTTGAAACATTATTACCATTCATGAATCTCAGTGCCTGAAAATCAAGTCTGCACAACAGTAAATAGCAAAATAATTAGCATGTAAATTATGCACCTTTAAACAAATATGTTATCACACATGTAAACATGAAACCATATACTTTATTGATGTGTCCTATGCCAACAACTTGGCACAAAGGAAAAGTTGGATTGATTTAGGCTGGCCAAGCATGAGCGATTTTAGTCACTACAACTATCGCACTGCCCAAATGAAAAAAACGGTTGTGTATGGAAGTGCACGCATGTGCGGCTATTTAATCATGGTGATTAAAAAATCACAGTGTGTTCCATTTCCAGGGTGACACAATTGTCACTTGACTACTGCTTGTGTACAAATGAAACACAAAGAAACAAATGGGTGTGCGCACAAGGGCAACTGTCGCCTCCTTATCTCTGTGTGAAACCATCACCTTCCAAGGCTATTTCCTTGCGGTAGCGGGATCCTAACACAAAGAATTTGTTTCTGTTATGGCGTTCAAAGAGGTGTATGATTGTGAAATATTGATTTCAGAAATTGAAAGATGTCCTGCTCTGTATGACTTCGCTGAAAGAATTAGAGTGAAAAGGGTTTGAAAGAGAGACTGTGGGGAGAAGTGTGCAAGGCAGTCGTTTCTGAGTGGAGCCAACTGGACAGCCCAGAGAAGTGTGAAAAAGGTAAGCAGTGTTGTTTTTAATATATTTAATACAAATGCACAGGTTTACATTAATGATGTAAAATAAAATGATGCTTAACCTTACAAAGGAAACTGAGCCTAGCTGAAAGCTATGATTTCCTAGTGTTAGTGGTAGTGGTAAATACTTTTGCAGGGTATGTCAGATTTGAAATCATACTTTATCGTACTGCCAAGGCACAGCTCCATGTGGTGACTTAAAATACTTGGCGAAATAGTCTCTCACATGCTTTCCTTTGGTGTTTTGTCGTGTCCCTGCAGCTTGAATGCTTTTGAAATTACTTTCATACAAAGTATCCTCTAGCTGAAACCCATCGTTTCACCGAATGAAATTGTGCAATATGCAACAAGTCTTTATTATGCTATCGCAAAACTGTGGAGTTACATATGATGGTCTGTGAAAAATCCCCCACTTATTTGCGAGAATTCCAAATGCACATTCTACCATTCGACAAGCTCTTGTTTATCTGTAGTTGTATATTCATTGTTGAATGCTAAGATTCCTATTTGGGTAGGGCCGTAACACATGTTCTGACAAGGCAAACGCCTCATCAACCACAATCACAAAAGGTATGCATTTCCCATTCTCATCATTAGGCAACATCCTGCTCCCTGGGATTCCCAGTTGATTTGATTCCAGTTTCCTTCCTATGTTTTTATTCTTAAAAACACTGGAGTCATTAGACTTTCCAACATCTACTGTGATAAAACAGTAGTTTGCATCTACTAAAGCCAAGAGTAAAATTGAGAAGAAGTGTTTGTAGTTATAAAACAGAGATCCACTGCCAGTTGGCATTTTTATCGAATGTATTTCCCATCCACAGCACCAATACAGTTCAGGAATTGCGTTCTTCGATAAAAGTCATTAGCTATGTTCACCCAATTGTCTTCTGTCTTTTCAGGCATTTTTGTTGCTTTGATACAATTCCAAATACTATTGCAGCAATCCTTGACAATTTCCCAAACTGTTGTTTCTCCAAGGAGGTATTAAAATGCAATGAAGCAAAGCTGTTACCCATTGCTAGATACCTGTAACTGATTTTAATAACACCATCTGGTTATTTAGTAATGTAATTAGGCTTAATCTCTATGACTAATCTGAAAACATATTCCTTATTTTTGTACTTTAGTGCAAGAAGTTCAGCGAAGATGGAAAAATATAAGAGACTGCTTCCAAAGGGAACTTCATTTGCAAAAACAGACAAAGTCTGGGCAGCCTGGCACAAAAAGGGGAAAATATATGTATTTTGAGGAAATGCTGTTTCTAATACCTCAAACAACAGATCGCACAACCTCTTCAAACTATTCACCAATAAGAGTCACCAATGGGGAAGAAGACACTGATGAAAGACGGGAGGATGAACTGGGTTCCAGTGGTGGTACATCCGAAACTTATACATGTAGAAAGAAACAGTGCAAAAGTAATACGTCATGAAAGATAAATTATGAGCAGTAGTTGCTGGACATCCTGAAGGAGAAGAGTGAGCACAATGATGAGGATAAAACTTTCTTGTTGTTCCTTGTAGCAGAATTTAAAAACTGAATGATGACCAGAAGTAATGGGCAAAGATTGAAATGCTGGGCATAATGAGGAAAGCAAAAAATATGGTGTTTCAACCACAGTATGTGCAGTGTTTCACCACAACAACTTCTTTACCACGGACATATGATTATAATCTTCAATACCAAAACAATTCAGCAGTGTCAAACATTCCAAATAAAAGACCAGTAAATTCCCCAACTGCATCAGATGCGTTATCCAATCAATCATCCGAAATTTTAGATGTTTGCCAGACAACACTGTAATGAAGAATGAATATTCTGAATTTTTTTGATCATTTCCAGATAAAACTATAATGAATAAAATGTGTATCAAAAATAAGGCAGAAGTTTTCTTTCACCTTAATGTCACTGCTAACCTTTCTTCTGGTGGCAGGGACTTTCTCATTCTGGTATCTTGAAATGCAAGAATTGGATCAAGCAAAACCAGCAGTTTATCAAATGATGCACTAGACATTCTGAAATATCTAAAAACCTTTTGTGGATATGCCTGGGGTCTCCGTACAGGGATTAGAATTTTCCTTTAAGTAACCTTTGACTTGTTACTGGATGCACCCAAAACTTCTTTCTTTTCTTTATGTTGCATGTTCGAAGCAACAAAGCACACACCAATGCTATATCCTTGCAGTCCAAGACGTAACTGAATCAGTGTGAGGAGACTGCTGCTCTAGTGTGTGGCCTTGCATAAAAAACTGCTAGTGTCTTAAATCGCTGCTATGATTGTCGCAGCAATTAAAATCACTTGTACGCGGCCAGCCTTATTGATGGAGTGATTAATTCACTCATTCACTCACCACTGAGTGAGTGAGTGATCACCCGGCTGGCTGGCTGGCTGGCAGACTGACTGAACGACTGACCCTTGAAGATGAGGTAATATGTTTCTTCACAGCACTGGAAACCACTCACCCTATCACACAGTATCATATCCCAGAAGACCTTAATACATCACTAATGGATTGTTACCCAACAGAGCCCAATTCCAGAATTACTTCACATTCAAGTGGGATCATGTCTTTAATTTAGGTAATATACTTGCCTTCTGAAGATGATGAATTTCACAATGTTTCCGCTTCTGGTTGCGTGTTATTTTTCTGTCTGTCTGATCCAACAGTAAATTCACTGCCCTACACTCTTGTCCTTTCCAATTCTGATCAGACGGCTGAATTATCATCACCCTGCATACAGAAAATACAGTACCATTGCTGAATTTGTAATACTTATATTTTATATTTCTCCTCTTTAGCATCATTATACAAACAACAAATAACAATGCTATATGAAAGCCCACCTTTCTCTTTGAACCCACTCATCCAAACGTCTGTCATATCCGTCATAATGGACATAATAATCAAAGTATCCTTCAGCGTTATTACGTCGTGACTGAATAATGACGGCTGGATCTGAAAACAGTGACTTGTATCAAAATGTAACAAAAAATAGCACTGGAATGCTGAAAGAGCATGTCCTGCTTTATCAGAATTTAGATCAGTGTTCTGGTAAAACGTTGAACATGGTGCCTCAATTATTTCTTGCTCAAAAGAGAACTGCACCATGCCACAAATTCAACATATTCCAGACAAGCCAAACTGCACAATGTAAGCCAAGCATGGCCCAACTACAAAGTTATAAGCACCTCGTTACCTGCTTAAACTGGGATATCTGAATGTAAATACCACATTGAGTGAAATTATATTGGATCCCTCTACTGTATCTTCAGGTTGTTTGATGGTTAAGATCCTTTTCTTTCATCAGTTGTACATTACCCAGTAAATTAAGCTGTAAATTTGAAAATCCTTACAAAGCCAACAAAAACAAGAAGTAAGAAGTGTTTTCAGGTTTTTCAAAAGAAAACTTCCGCAAAACATTTAATTATTTGTCCAAGTGTCGTCTAATGTGGTATGAACATACAGCATTACCTGCCTACAGGAACAGACTTAATGTAGTTGCCACCACCTAGTTTGCTCTCAAAGTCAGATCCTCGGAATCAAAATTCTTTTCAGTTAACATTACCTTTTTCTTCATAAAATCCCAAAAATCCAAATAAAGTGCTAATTATTAAACGTATTAACAATTTAAAAACCCTCGGTTCATACACAAACTTTAAAACATGCAAATACACTTAAAAAATAAGGACCACTTGGGGATTTTGACAACACTTGAAGGTAAAGGTTTAACCTTTTGTAATCTTAATGTGTGTCCAAACTATCCAGATGTCAACCTACAAATTACAAATATCAACATCCATTCCAGTCCCCATATGTTTAATCTACACTTCCTCTTTGTAAACTCCTTTAACCCTCTGTTTGGAAAAACCCTATTCTCATCCTTTGATATTACTGTCTGATATCCTAAAATTTATTAAAACAACTTTTAAATTTTCATTTCTTCTGTATTAAATTAAATTAACCTATTTATAATTTAAAAAATCCATAAAATACACTCTGAAAAACTGAGTTAACAAACATCTAATCACACTTGCCTTAACAACTTCAAAACAGGCTAATCCCATTACATGCAAATTTAAAGATATTACTTCCTGCCTTGCTTATCCACATTCCTCACTACAGTATCACCTCCCCTTTTGGAGCAATGCATAAACCCTAGAAATTACTCTTGTCCTAGTTCGAATCTGTTCTCTCCTTCTGGACCCCAGTGATCTTATCACCTCCCTGACCTGTATTATTACATTATGGTGTATTCTTTCAGCAGTTAAAACAGTCACATTGCCCACTGTCCCTCAAGGATGTCTCCTGATTTGGCCATCCTGCTATTCTTGTGCCCAAAAGTTCTCCAAAAACTTTCCAGTAATAGGTCAGTTTTCTCTTCAGTATTCTTCCTATATGCAATGTTAATGCCTGCCTCCAAATTGCACACACTTGGAACAGATGACACATGGTAAGCATGACATTCCTTCTCACTGAACAGGTTGGTGCAGCAGCAAACCTCTAAACCTGTATTTGGGAGATGCCTGGTTTGTTGTCAGTCAGGTCATGTGCTATGCCTGAAAGGTTTTCATATTTTTCCTCAATCCCTCAAATAATTTCTGGAAGAACTGTCATTGGCTTTAAACTGCTATCGCCCATCAGTCTTCTTGCCGAATCATGACGCAACTGCAGTTTAAGATGGACATAAACACTGCCATGCATAGGCCTATAAACTGATACTGGAAATTGAAGTTACCTTAAATTATTTTCAGTACGGCACACAATGAACTATTAACTTACATGAAGATGAGTTATTTCTAAAACCGAACTGTTCATTTACTAAAATATGATTACAATTTACATGGTGATATAGTCTTCTATACATAATCTTTACAAAAATGTTTGAGTAAGTTGTGAGCAAGGAGGTGGTTCTGTAATTTGATAAGTTCATTTTATCTCCTTTTTTAAATAAAGGTTTAATTTTGTTTAACTTTAATCTAATGGGAAATATACCAGTGGAAAGCATCTTATTGCATATTTAAGTTAATGGGGACGAAATATATGGCAAACTTAATTTTAAAATTTTTGTTGATATCCCATCTTTTCCATGAGTTTTTCATTTTCAGAGGTCCACTCATTCTTAGTCCCGGCACTAGATGGAGGTGAGTGGTCAGCCTCCCGCCCCGGTCCCTTTACCCTCTTAAAAACATCCCGCAGTACCCATTAAACAAGAAGCTGGGTGGGCCCCGCGAGCCGGTGTGGTAGTGTTGGAAAACGCCAAGAAAAAAAATCCCTGCCGGGATTCGAACTCTATATCATACCGCCCGTAGACTAGTCACTATACTGACTACACCATTCCCCTTTTCTCATTGTGCAGTCAGAATCCAACATGTGCCAAACGCATGAATACTCACGCAAAGATCCATCCAGACGCCGTACAACATAATGCTTTCCAACGTCCAGTGGTCTGTCATAACAGCCGGCATCTTCGAAAACAGCTACTTTTTCGTCCGAGTTCGTAATTTTAGCTGGTTTCACTTCGTCGTTAATTGTCACCAGCACACCAAAAGGCAGTTCTGTACTAGTCATTATGTAACAACCCCGGGATTGACGTATAATGATATTTGTAAACAAATATTTCCATTGTACATAAACAATAACTTTGAAAAACAAAATATCATATAATAAGCAGGATGACAACGTAGATGAACTAAATTTTCCTTCAAGGCATCAACTATAGATGCAGTCAGTGCTGCTGTGCAGAGGACATTGTCACGGGTCTATCGTCGTACCCGTGCCTTTGTGAGGGGTGAAGAAGTGCGTAGTCTACCTAAAAATGGCTTCACAGTTGTCAGACGAAGAATTTCAAAGGCTGCAGGTAAACATAGATGATAATTGTTCAGTATTAAGTTACAATGGGATAAAATTATTTTGGATTTGTGCACAATGTGCTTTTGAATACGTACGTGGTTTCATTATGTAATATTAAACTGTGTTAGGTATTAGGTTAAGGCTGACAATGTAGCCGCTAAGGTGTTGTAGGCAGTAAAATTTACTAATGAAGACAGGCGTTTACAGTGAGTTGACGTGTGTGTAGTACGTTGTTTTCGCTTAAAGGTTTACAGGAGTTTCATTACGTGACGGAGTAGAAGTCCGTCGGAAGTTTTCCCGATAAACCCAAGCTAGTAACCCAGAAATTGCGAGCCGTTCCTCCCATTAGCAATAGCGATCTATACTGCCCGCCTCAGCTGTGTGACTGCAGAAGATGGGGAAATGCAGGGGGAGTGTGAGATACGTCAGGCGTGAATTTCCTAGACAGTCGCAAAGCTGGATCGTGTACTTTGGTTTGGTTTTTGTCACTAGTCGATATTACGTTGATTGTACATACTCAAAGTCACAAAGGATGTTAAAATTGGTAGCTAACTTTAAACCTCGGTAACACATTTCAGAGTACCCCATGAAGCCAATGAGAGGTGTTTAAAATCATTCCAATATTTTCTTTCAGCTGTTATGCTGTGCACAGATTAGTGACATAAACTTTGTCTTTCAGCATGCTTCATAAGAAAAAACTACACAGGTTTGAGTGTATGAAATGTGGATGCCACTGATTGATAATTTGATCACTGACTGGGTACCAGTGTGAGCTGCAGGACTGTCACACATGATGCATTAGGTCTTTTCTTTATCTGTCAGTTGGAAAAAGAGTCTAAGTACTACATGCACATAGTGCCCAAAATCTATGTTTTCATTAAAAGTAAGTGGCTGGTTATTAGCTTGGAAATCATTGCACACCAGAAATTGTTAGTGTCATGTAGCAGGATCTTTTGAAAGTGTAGACTGCAAGTAACATGGACTTTATGTCTGTCTCCTAAAAGAGTCTTCTGTTTTGGACACGTATGTTGTTGGCCTTCACAGTTATTCCAAAAAATGCCATCTCAGTACTTACCTTTTAAGCAATTGAATCAAATATTCCTGGCTTTTCTGTCAGATGCAGTAGTACTTTGAGAGTCCACTATTTTTGTTTGCATTTTATAAAATGTACTTTTGCAAATCTGCAACTCAAAGGTAAGTTCTGACAACTCTGGCAGTGTCTAGCAGTAATTCCAGATGTCCAGTATGTTGAATATTAAATTTTCCACTTTAGTTCAACATACTTTGCTTTTTCTGCAATGGATCTAGAATCATGAGCACTTGGAGAAAAAAATTTTCCCACAGATCTTTGTAAGACTGGCATATTACTTTTATAGTTTGTTAAGATTAAACAACCAGTCTTACACTAAGTACATGGAGAGTATTTACTGACCAGTCATAAAAATAACTTTGCTTCCATTTTATTTGTTTATTTTACTCATATCTTGTATTTTTATCTTGTTTGACAAATGGCTTCACTAAATGCACTGTTATGTAATTGGATGATACCTCAGATTTTGCATGTTGAAACATCTATAAATATAAGACCTAAATGATAACACAGTTGTGCCAAAATGTGTATGAAAAATATAGAAAACTTGTATTTCAGTTCCCGATGGCAGGGAGTGACCACAGTGTGGCTTGTGAGCCACATGCTGCTTACAGTTGTGGCTGGTGACATTGCTTATAAAATAAACTATGCAGTAGTTTGTGTGCACATGAGGCTGACCGCAAACAGGATTTTAAATGATTATCTAAAGATAGAGAGACTCATGCCTAACAAACTAACCTATTGTAGATGGGTGAACAGAAATAAGGTGTCATCAAACAAGGAAAGTATGTTATATATGATTAGTAAATGGCTCCCAAAGCTTGTACAGCTGGCCACCCATGCTGTATGGTTTTAAAGAAGGTGTATGGTATTCCTCAGTGCTCTCTTCTGTTGATTTTTTTCATTATCTATTTTATAATTAAAGCACCACATTTTGGGAGCTGGCTCGCTTTCCTTCCTCAGGTGCATACCTATGTGGTGAACCACTTCAGAAAGAACTTCTATGAGTCAATGGATGGCATAGTCATTTCAGCTGGCCCTGATATATGCCTGAGACCAGGTCTTGTCTGTGGGTAGTAATAGGGAATAAGCGTATTAAAAATGAATTAAAATATTTTCAAATGTCAACTTTGCCAACCCCATAATTAAAACCATAACAAGTCTAAAAACATTAAAGTTTATTTTTAATACTATGACTTCTTTTAGGAAGCATAAAAGACTGACAGATTGTTGCTGCCGCGGGTACTGCAATATAGGACTTTTGCCCAGATTTAACACTGCAGTAACAGCCCAGTGCAACACATACAGAAATAGTCTTGTGTAGTGAATATCAAATTTGGGTTGCATTGTCTATACTGATGTTAGATTTAGTTTTAGAAAAACTACCCTGAAGCCTTGCTGCTAGCTGCCTTTGCGAATTCAGCACAGCGCAGCAGTTCACTGTACCTTAGAATATGGCTGAGCTGGACGTTTTGTCAGTTC
>Ga0136643_10004792_pt1 | contig 18836 bp, 9 predicted proteins | sample TergutLab28metaG_FD_96883 | JGI IMG/M metagenome (GOLD analysis project Ga0136643, IMG submission 96883) | Labiotermes labralis P1 segment gut microbial communities from Petit-Saut dam, French Guiana - Lab288 P1 (version 3) (version 3) | ecosystem: Host-associated > Arthropoda: Insects >...
ATTCAATATTTTCGCAAGTTCCCCCCCCCCCCTCATATTTGTGGCCTTTCCTTCATCCGCAAACTGAGGAAGCCACATGCCGTGCTTACAGGGACCCACTTTGTCGAAGTTTGTTGGAAGGGCAATACAATCAGAGCCTATACATTCTTATGTTGTACACGGGGAATTCAAAAGAATATTTCTGCTAATTTTAGTGCCTTAACTAGAGCATTGCGTGGTTCGAATTAACCCTAACTCAGCTCTTACAAGTTACTGTGATATATAATAAAGAGCTTTGCTCTCGTTCTAGGTTACAGAAAGATTCTAGTCCTAAATACAAACAGGCACTGGTTCTAACTTACATACAGCAACTGACAAAGAGTTATAAATGGGCAATATTTATAACGTACAGACAGGCCCTTCTTCTAACTTGAATGTAGCCTTTGGTTCTAACTTGTAGCCTAGCCATAGATCAGAAACAGGGACCGGTCCTAACTTAGGAGCAGGCTGTGTTTCTAAATTAGGGACAGGCAATTTTTATTTTTCAGGGATAGAAATTGGTATTAATTAAGAGAAACTCTCTGGTTCTTACTTGCAGAGAGGCACTGGTCCTAACATGCAGGAAGACAGTGTTTCTACCTTGCAAAGAGACACTGATTCTAACTGACAAGCAGACTTATTTCTATTGATTCTAGTCCTCTATCCATGGCTCTTCTCTGGATATATTTCAATTGTGCGGTCATTTCCAATAGCAAAAATGCAGTTATGTTTCATTACCATCTTACCGATTCAACTATATTATTGTCCATTACATTGGTGTCAATGTACATAAAGTACAAACCGTCTCAGTTATGTTTACCATAAAAATGTTACTAATTTTTTTTCGAAGAATGAATGGTTGAAGAAACAGAATGAAAGAAATAGCAAAGAAAGGAAAGCAATAGACGCAGGAAGGAGAAATTTCCAAACAAGTAGAGAAGGGGCGATGTAAGAGCGTGAAACATGCTTCTTTGTCGGTATGTACTGGTTAGGAACAGGAGTATAAGATGACAGCAGTGGCCAGTAGAGTTATTTGGAAAATGCAGTTTCTATGTTCACCCAGAAACTATCTTCAGATAGTGAAGCCATTATTACATAGCCCTATTATTGCTGTGCCACTTTTGATATATTGACATAAATGCAGCTGTTTTTACGGAAGTTGTCAGTTTCATTCTTAACCCTTATCTTGCTAACGTGGAGAATATGGTGAGCTCTAATAATGCCGGCATATGACAAATGGGATTTAATTTGGCTTTTAAAGGGTTAACAGCTTCCTTTTGATAGTTCAACTAACTGCATATTTGTTGGAAGAATAAAAAATAATTCTAAGGAAAAGACAAGGATAAAAGAAGACTAAAGAGAGAATAAGAATAAAAGAAAGGCGTGAAGGATAGTGCTAATATTATCTGCCCCGCCGCACTACCAGTATATTGGATTTAGTACCGATCTTCTATTCTGTCTTCAGACACTTCGAAAATTATTTCCCTGTCAAAATTTGTCTCCCCAAAATTAATTTTATCAATAAGCATTACGGAAATTTATTTTACACTTTCCGTGCAATGGGTATATGTAAAAATGTATTGATTTTCAAATAATTGCACTTTTGTTGTTTAACACAACATTATTGATTCTCCAATATGTTTAGTCTAATAATAATTGCCAACCTAAAGGAGAACTTTGACACATATAAACATTTTAATGCTGGAGCATAACGTCGTCGGTTGTATCTGGTAACTGTTATGTTATAAGTGTGTATGGTAACCAAAAATGTCAAATATTTGGAAATAAAATGTATTTTTACATTAGCCGATATAGACATTTATTTTGCTTCCTGCACAAAACCCCTGTGGATCTGAGACCTTCTGTACAAATCAATAACCACAGAGCTACTCATAAAAATAGCTGCATTTTATCGCGTCCGAAAGGTAATTGCTGTGTTTAAAGAAGCCTGCCAGTGGAACCGATTCTGAGCCAGGTTAGTCCATCCTATTCTCCCGAATTCTTTCAAAGAACTTAGCTTAGTATTTTCCTGGTATTTATGACTAGTCCTCATTGAGGTTCACCAATAAAAAATTTAGGAATTTTCGACTTCCCCCTGAATAGTACAGTCCAATTCAATCCCATCCTTAATTTGGGCACCCTAATAATATTCATTGATGTTTGCAAATAATGTAGTTCCTAAACCGTCCGTTTTTATCATCACTTTTTCACATCCCACTCTTTACGGTTAGTAGCTACCTGTAAATGACTGATTTTTATGTAACATTGAGACGTCTTGATTCCCTTTCTTAATCTGCAAAGTACACAAAATTTCCTTCAAGAAGCTGCCTTTCAGAACCATTCAGCCACCTGTATTCACCAATGTTCGTGGCCAACCGACCAAACACATCCATCCACAGCCGAGGTTAAGAATGCGCGGAACTAAATATTCACTGTCCCACACGTCTTCCCTGAGTGGCACGTAATCAAAAAAAAGGGCGCCCAAGTTATAAGCCCATATATCGGTCTGCAGACTGGATTGTTGCGCTCCACTGACAGTTCATCGTCTGAGCGCAGTGTTGCATCTTCCGTGCCTGCCTCACGACATTTTTACCGAGAAACCCAGCTCTCATGCTACCCACCTACTGCATCTGATGATTAAAACGCGAGGAGCATAAATTAGGAATGTGCACATATTTAACCAAAATGACAATTTTGTAGGCGGTAAACATATCTTGTTTCGAACATCACTTTGGATGGAAAAAATTCAGGGTGGCTTGTGTAATGTTTTCCGGTTTACATATTCCCCAGCTTAGCAAGAAGACCCGGTGCTGTATTCATTTCCTAATTCCTACCCGAAACTTTTTCCAAGCATTCTTTTGAATTCCTATGAATTGTACCATAGTTAACAAAAGAAAGTAAAACTTAGATTCTTACAAACATACAGGAAATATAAAAGGAAAGTAGTTCCATTTTTTTTCGCATGTGGAGATAGATCGTGGCGGGAATTAAGAGCGAAAAAAATTACTGGAATTATAATCCTGACGAAATAGCAAACTTAGGGAGAAAATTTCTTATAGAATTCTCGGTATTTGCCTTTCTGAACAATTCCATGTAGCACTCATCGACAATAGACTCATGTCGATTATCCAGGTACATGAAAGCTATGGCTTCCTGGACTGCGGGCATATATGTTTGCTCCTAGACAAGAATACTGTCAGATGATTGCAAAAATACACACCAATGAGAGATAACAATTTTCCCATTTTTTTTGTCGAAAATTTTCTGTCTAAGTAGGGGCGTCTCTTCTTCTGTTAAACTGTCTTTCGATAAATTTTCCAGTCCTTTGTGTGCAAAATCAGTAAAATCGTATTACCAGCCTGCTGTTCAAGGATTATAGTGTAAAGAGGGGATTAATGGGATGGCCATCTGTGCAAACTGTATCTAAATGTGGGAAGTGTCAAAATTTCCAGTAAAATTCATGCCATAAATAATATTGATAAAAAAGCAAGCGTGATTACCAAAACTCTCATCATAATTTTGATGCGTTTATGCCCAGCTTTAAGTTTTTATCGAATCTTGTTCCAACAATAATGCAATTTATTTTCTGCAGCAATTATTACGCTGCGCTGTAACAGTTCACTCAGTCACAGTCAAAATTTTAGCGTAAATTATCTATGTGAATTATCTTTTAACAGTAAGTACAGTAACAATGAAACTGAATGCCGTTGCATGTGCAACGCCTCTCTGAAAATTGCTAACAAGTTGCTTACTACAGTATCGTGGGAGCATTAACCAGCATGCCGGGTTATTTTCTGGAGAAGGTGAATTAAACTGCAAATTAAAATTGTTCTATCATATGAAAATAAAAAAAGCAAGGCATCTTACCTGCTGTACATGCCATGTCATTTACCTTACTGTAGCGTGTCTGGACAGTTCGCACTGCTAGCAACACATAATTTTGTAGTGACTTCCCTAATTACGAACTGACTTTAATTAATCCTAGTTTTAATTTATAAAACTCCCCCGTGCTCGGATCAGACGATGTGATGAAGCAGACGAAAGCACCCTCGTGTACCTACACTATGATACTCAACGAAGTCTTATTCAAGGACTACAAACTGAAACTTATTTTCTCACGATTACTTGGGTGAAAAATTTGGAGCTTGAAATTAATTTAAATAATAATTAAGATTTCTATTCTAACCTTAGAGAAAACACAGGCCGTCTCCATTAAATAGACAGACCCAATAAAACTGTTGAGGAAAATAATCGGTCTGTTGTGAGAATCATAAGAAGCACAAAAACACAGTGTGGGCAAAATGCAGAGCTTTCAATGTTCAAACAGATGGATAGTGTAAAATATACTCTTCTTTAGAGTGTTAAAATATCACGTTATTTTAAAAAATTTGGGGTTTCAACGGCGGAGAACATTATAATGTTGTCTTTTAGGCTATGTGCCTCCTCCTCCTCTTCCTCCTCCTCCTCCTTCTTCTTCTTCTTCTTCTTCTGAGTTGATATCAGCCCTGAAGATGGAGACAGCTTTCCGAAACATTGCTACCTACCAAACAACCAACACTATGCCATAACTTACAAGAACGCACAGTAGGAACACCCAGTTACTCCTAAAGAATATCATCAGTTTAGACCTCACTGTAAATCTTTCTGTCGCTATACGTTCATCAAGGAACACAACGTATCAGTTTTGCTTTCTGATTGCCCCTGAGTCAAGTCTGACTACTGGTTACGCACAAATTTTCTTTTAATTTTCAATATTTATTCCTTAAGCATTTCAGATTATTTTTCTAAGCAGACTTTCCGTGTTCATGTTCGAAACTAAGTGATGGGATAGAGTCCTTCCCGAAGAGCTCAAGATGTGTCAGTTGAGAAACGCCCTCTGTTTCTGCCAGGCGCAAATTTTCATTTCTGTATTTACCGGAGCGAGACACTTCTCTCTGTCCTCGTCTAAGTCAATACAGTCCACACTCTGAAGCCTGTGTTAATAACATCCAGTTTATTATTCTCCGCGCCTATGCTGTCATACTTAAATTGATCTACTTCCTTCAGGACTTTTTGATAAAAACTCTGAATCAGCTTTTCAACGGAAACACGTGTGTTATATGCCCGACACGTTCGGTCACACAGATAATTGTGACAGACTATCGAAACCGCTCATTACGTGTCTGTCTTTAGCAGTGCGTTACTCCCGCTGTCTTACACAAATTTATGCACACGATGGATGAATTAATTACTAAAGGTAAGGCTAGAAATTATAACTCTCCTCTACTTCTTCTATCACAAGCTATGTTTTCTGTCAGCTAACTTTTCTATATGGAGAAGCTGTTCTGAAACTTTGAACCATTTAAACAAATAATTAATTAGATTAACTCGCATGGGGAAGGATCCATGAAATTGTAGAAGAGTTCAATGTTAATAAAATCCCAACCAGATGCAACAGTATGCAGATATTTATTTACTGCAAAGTCACTCTACATGTTTCGGGTGTCACAGCACCCATCATCATGAGTACTAAATATTGTAACCGCAGCCTCCGGTACAGGTCATAATACTGGTACAGCTACTTCCCTCCAACGTGGCCTGATCAGGCTGCCCACCCTCACTCTAATATTTGTTTTAGATTAATGTCAATATTATCTTCCCATATAGATATACCTGGTATCTTCTCTTCAGGTTTTTCAAATTACGTTAGGTAGGCTACGCTTCATTGTTTACCCATGCGTGCTACATGCCTTGTACTAGTGTTGCTAGGCTTAGCTTGCTTCGCCTTCCGAATAAGTGATCTGCCAATAGTCGTGGCTAGCAAATGAAGCCCGCAGTTTAAGACTGGGTTTGAGATAATGTGCTCTCTGGTGAGGGCTGTCGCACGGTGATGTGTGGGTATAGAGCAAAGGTAGAATTGTCATTAGCAGGTGAAAACTGTAGTACTGGAGTAAAAACCAGCTACAGTGTCACTTCGTTTGCCATAAATATAATATGAAGTAACACCATTTTGAATATAAAACTGAGCTGCGAGCAGCCTGCTTCTATCGGCCTGAGTTTAGACACGGCATTTAATAAGTGTTTTTACTCTTCTGTAAATATACTAGTTGACAGTCAATAGACCATGTAGTTTTATCCAAAGCTGTGCTTCTTAAATACAAGAAATCTAGCCCTTCGTAAAATATATTTGAAAAGCAAATGATTTCCTCTAATTTAGTACGATAGCCTACTGTGTCCAAAACACTAATTCGATATACGCCCAACAGCCATGTAGCCTGATGGGTCTTCACCACTGCCAGTCCAAGCGAACAGCCACGAAGAGTAAACGTTTTCTTCAAAATTCAGTTGAGTTTGCTTTACAGACGCGTGTATACCTGCAGTATGTTTGTACGTGGCGAGGCGATCTCATTATAACAGCTGACAGCAGTTTAGTTGCAGGAATATTCCCCCAAATTAGGCCAGGCCACTTCCATCCACGCGACTGCCTTTCCATTATTGTTGACCAACCATCTAACATCCGACGATATATAATCTCAGTTTTTTTTTCCTGTGGCGCTGCGGCCCTCGTGCTTGAGGTTTCTAGATCACACATAAAGACGCATCACATTCGGCAGGACTTCTCTGGACGAGTGATCAGCCCGTCGCAGAGACCTCTACCTGACAACACACAACAATCAACACAGACAACAATCTATGCCCCCGGCGGGATTTCGAAACCACAATCCCACCAAGCGAGCTGCCGCAGAACGACGCCTTAGACCACGCGGCCACTGGGATCCGCATAATCTCAGCTATAGATAGATTGATTGATTGATTAGCATATGGGTTCGGGACCTCACAGCCCCGATGCACCTAGGCCTTAATGACGGGCCCTTTGTGCCCCACATCAAATCATGGGAGCCCCCTAACTTTACTGAAGTTCCAGATGAGTCCCAAGTCAGCTATAGATGACGTAAATAAATACTAAATTGGTTTTCTTTTTTAATTTTCAGGAAATAACAATATAACCCGACTTCTAAGAAATATTGCAGCAACCCTGCACTCATTGAATGCATGATGTAGAGGAGGCAGGGCATCGTACATTCGTAGCGTCAGTATTTGTTATACCTAAGTAATCAGGTTCAAGGTCTGGCCGCTTTATTTCTGGGAAATTTTCCTATTACATATGAGATGTGAATATGTACGGGCTTCGGAGTTGGTCTGGATACTGGACAGAAATAAAAATCCTGCCCTTTTCCGGAATCAAATCCTCCGCCTTCAAGTCGTTAGCATATTCACTACAGTGAATTATATATTTCGCCTTCAGTTATGATTATTTCGCGCAACTGTAGTTTTACCTCGCATTGAACCAAGTGCTTGCAACCAATTTATTCCTTGTGTGCGCCACTAAACACTCGGCATTTCCCCACCTGCAGTTCGTATGACCATAACAACGAGCAGCGACTCCTTCCGTAAACAACAGTTACCCGCTCTTTTTGTAAAATATATTTCAGCTTCACACTTAAAAGGGTTCAGAATACATTCCTTTGATGTACATTCCGACGACAGGTAAGGACAAATCAGACAGCTGCCTCCAGTTTCCAGTGGTAGCGAAAACATGAATTAATACCGTGGTCATATTACGGAATACACGTGTCGCTGGTCTTCCATTGTGCCCCCAAAAATACTCTTTTAACACTTTTAACGAAATTCTAACACTCTGATCGTAGAAGGGAATTTTTGAACCACACTAATGAAATACCCGTCATGGACACGATCCTAGGGAAATTCTATCCTCAAAATCTATCGGACCTTATGATCCTCCTATCATATTACTTAGTCTACAAAATATTTTTTTCCAAGAATTTATTCTCCCAAGGATTTTGAATGCGTTACTTCCATCCCATTCCTCAATAACATGTCCTAATACCAGGTGACCTACACGAATCACACACTTTCCCATTATATTACTCCATAGTTTGCGCAGCACTATTATTTAGGCACTTGTAATTTGTATTCTTTCGATAAGAGACCAGGTTTGACACCCACGTATAACAACTGACAAAATTATTTTTAATTTTGTGCAGAATTTTGACTTTTCTCCTTTACCAGAATTTATTCGTCTCACAGAATCTTCCGGGCCATAATCTATATTCGGTAGTTTTGTCTCAACCAGAACACTGAAATAATGTACTGCACACCGGTACACCTGCATTAGGACTCTACTGCTGATTCTGATGTCATGTTATGTGCGTGCGTTCAGATTTATCTTTAAAACACTTCCCTAAGCCTTACTGCGGAAAAATCCTGTACATTGTCCAAAATTTATTCAAAATCCAAACATAATCCAGAGTAATATAGAATACTGCCCCCTTAAATAAGAGTGGCTTCTCTGTATACCATTTACTTTAACATTCAGAAAGTCTTCTTTTTACAGACAGATTCTTTATGAATGCTTCTCGTATTTCATAAAATATGATCAAACTTAACCGGATTTCAAATCGTGACCACAAAGTAATGACGCCTTTCTTACGAGCCTTAAAATTTTATCTAATAAAAAATTTCACCCCTAAAATATATTTATGTATTTCGTATGATTTTCACACAGCGATCATTTCCCTAAACAGCATTAAACTTCTGTACCTGTAATGGTAACGCAGTTTGTTTACTGTATTTACGAACATTAATTTTATGCGTTCTTCAGATGAACTTTAGGCTGCAAATGGTTTTCATGCACCGTCAGCATGGAATACTAAAACAACCTGACTGATACTTACCACTTTGTTGCGACTTGAACACCGCGGGGCTGCTCTGTGTCGTGTGGCCGGCCTGAAATCTGTCGGGCTGCGGTTCTGCTTCTCACAACTTTATAGTAGAGCGTTGGGGCGCGTCTGGGTAAGGGGCATGAGCAGCGTGATTATTGGCGCTGCCTGCGCCTACGTAACGCCCATGCTATTATCTCAAAAACTGACGGTGTCTTTACGCTTTTATTCCCAATTTGTCATGGTCGTATGTGTAGTCATATAACATCTATTGCACGTAATGTAAGGACAATACTTATAGCTGATTGAACATAATCATATTTGAGAAGCTGATTGCTGCCAAGGTGTCAAGAGATTCGGTGCATGTTAAAGAACCACAAATTTTATTATCCTATTTACGAAACCTGGCCAGCAGATTCAATCCTGAGACACGGGAATCCAATACAAGCCCCCAAAACCAATTTCGTAACTCTGTTTTATTGTTACATTTTGGTCTACGCCAACGTGTGCCAAGTAGTTTTCTCCTTAAGGTTGCCCGACTGAAATTTTATAGTGATATTTCACTCGTTACATGCCCCTAGTCATATCACCTTCTTTTATTTAGTCGCCTTAAAATTATTTGGCCCAGAGCCCTAATTGTACAGATTTCACTTCCTCCTATTGGATCTAGATATTCCACTCCGCACTCTGCTCTCAAAGACCCTCATTTAATGTACGTAAACAAGTGTAAATTATTTTGACATTCAGAGGACCGTGCATCGTGATCAGGACGTTCCATTCTGATCCCGCTAGCAAGCAGTCAGCATAACCTGTATGACATATACCTATTGCTGTGTATACAGTACTAAACTCCTGATGATGGACAGAGAAACTGTCCGAAACATGTAGAGTTCCATTCCAAAAATAAATTTTGGAAATTAGTGCATCTCGTTGGTTTTGTTATAAGAATATGTGTACAGCATACCGGGCACAGGGGAATAGTACTCAATATTTAAGCAGGAAAACATGGAGGTATTCAGTGACCCACAGTAGAAAATGTATTAATTAAAACCGTCTTTACACAACAATATTAATAATAATTGCAAATTATTACAACTATTCAACTAAGCTTAGTTGAATAGTTGTAATAATTTGCAACTTTTATTTATAGTGTTGTGTATAGACGGTTTTAATTAACACATTGTTTACGCATACACAACGGGATGGAAACTATCCAATTTAGGACCCACAGTAGCTGTCCATATCATTACGACATCTCTTTAGATAGGGACATAGAACACAACTGGTTTTTTAGCATGGCCGTAACGTGCTTCTATCCACATACGGAATTAGAACGAATTTGTCGTGCATTTTCAACAATCGAACATTAAATAATCGGCAGGCATAAAAGCTACACTTAAAGGAGAATTTCAAAAATATTTTGTAAAATGCGAGAGAAATGACGTAATAACAAATGCGGCCACTAGAAACGAAACTGTTTAGATGACAGTAAAATGGTCACCCAGCCCGATAAAAGCTTTGTACGCTTGAGTTTCATTCTGATAACTGAGGAGGTCCCATAAGTGTTCTCAATGCGCGATATGAATGAAGCTGGTAAGGTTTATCGTGAACGGCTAAAAAAATAGTATATCTGGATATGAGCGGACACATAAATAGAGCACACATTCACGCCCAATGCTGTAATAAGCACTCCTCTAGGTAGGAAAAGCTTAATTCTCTTGTACATTCGGTTTTTGTAAAATACAATTTTGAAACTGATTATATCGTTATTTTTCATTCTCGCAGATTTGTAAACCTAGAGGTTTGCAAATAGTAACACAAGACAACAAGAATAAAGGCAGTAAAGGTTACCCACAGTCAGTACGGGAGTGTAGAATTTACCAATATATTTTTAAAAAATACTTCTATATAACAGGGGACCGCGGTGCCACAGTGGTGCTGTGCTGTGCCACAAATCGGAAGGTCGCTGGTTCGATCCCAGCTGATGTCATTGGAATTTTTTATTGACATAAAATCCTTCCGATCGCAATATGGCGCTGGGGTCGACTCAGCCTCTAACAGAAATAAGTACCAGGAGAATTTCCTGGGGGTAAATGCGGCCGGTGCGTAAGTCTGACAACCTTACCACCATCCTGTGCCGTTGTCATGAAATCTGTGCCACTCTGTGCCACTCCAGGCCTGTAATGGGACTGCTTTACCTTTACTTTTATATAACAACACCTCTAAGTACATATTTTTAGTTTATAAAGTTTACTTATTTTATACAAATGCAGGTGATTCTTCAGACGTTTTGACGCTTACAGTATGCAAATCCAGTAACAACGATACTTCATTGTGCCCTCAGATATAGAAAAGTGAACTAAAATGTGAACAAAAATGATGGTGATAAACGCAAAAAATTCTTGTTGAAAACAGAATAGGGTCTGCACGAGTGAAAAAAATATATCACACTTCACTTATTTCGTTGGAATCAAGGACAGCCAATTTTTCAAGTCTTATCCGAAAGCAAAACCCCCTCATTGTTTGAATGTTTTGAAACTCAGGTCTTTTGTGCCCTAAACGCTCTGTGGTTACGTAATGCGCCTGTTTAAAGCGGCCAGAAATTTCAACGGTGTGCAATAATTGAATGAATACACTTTTGGAAATAATGAACAAAAAAGTTTCCTGTCGCAAAAAATTGTGAATTTTTATAATCAGGTAATTATACAAAATAAAGGTAAAGAAAGATGCCGTTAATCGCAACTAAGGGCTTTTTATTATGTATATAGGAGATTTGTTTATAATTCGTTTCCGTCCAAAGGGACGTGTTGAAATCTTACACATGTCAAAATTACTACAAAGATTTCGCTGGGGGTTATGAGTGGTTTTATGTAAATGAAGTCTCAATACTACAATTAATCGGAGTATATTGAAGGGTAATTGGGGTGTGTATAAATGTCGTTTGTATTTTAGATTTCGTGGAAAGTGGATGACAAAATTTTTCAGAGAAATCTATTGATTTTTACCGTCGTAATCCAGGTGGTTTTTGGTAAGTGAAGAGTGTGTGGAAGAAGGCTTATGGTTTGTCTTTGAAGGGATAAAGGGCATCTTTCTTTATCTTTATAATTATCGTCACAACAGTATGAACCAATTTAAAATTATACAAAATATTTAATGAAAATTGGCGTCAAGAAATGTGTTTAATTAAAGGGTCAATGATTACATTTAAAAACTTATGTAAAATGAGGCATACCTTTTCCGAAGAGAACCGTTTCATTTTGAGAAGGCTGAGTTGTTTAATCTGAATATTTTGAAGAAAGTTAAAATAAAACCAACTCTGTAGATTTTAATAAATATGTGTCATTGTTCAAAATTAAGTTGGAAACAGAGAGAAAATCCATCTGCGATTTCTTGAACCTACACTGCTTGCAAAGAGAGACCGAATGTGGTGGCCCCATAGATAGCACGCGTGCTTCGTTCTTTTGGGGAGGCTTCTGCCACAGTCTGTCATGACTGAGGGTTTTTGTTTCTACTCTGCTTTCTTTTATGTCCTTTCAATTCATTGATCATTAAATTCCTATGATTTGACAGTAGTAGATCTGATAAATTGAAGGCTTTGTCAAAATTAAGCAAAGTGCAAAGCTTTGAAATGAAAATGTGTGTTTTATTCAGTAGGGCCTGTACAGTTGTCCCCGTTCCTTTGTGATATTAGTTTCGTTATTCTACAAGTTGCCCATTAATTATTCATTTATATAACCTTAAGCAGTTTCAAATTTAAACAGAAGGGCTGCCTAACACCATAGTGCACAGTCCTTCTTGAGAAGCTAATGGGACTGGAAGTAGTCAAGAATTATTGATCATGATGTGGAACCTGAAGTTTTTTTTTATCTTGTTGACAAGAACTCGCTACTGATAACCGTACAGAGCCACGTGGATACAGTTAAACGCCAACTAATCTGTATATTATGATACATTTTGATATTACCCTCCCATGACGGCTAGATCTTTTCCTCGGCTCTTCAAATCAAAATTCTATATTTGAAGGGAGAAAAGAAAATTTAACAATACTCGTAAATTCAAAGGCAACATGTTTCTACTATAAGTAATTTCACTTTGTAAACGTTAATTTGCTCTTATCTTACAGAAAATCACCATTGTCCGTTCTTTTGTGTGACAAGGCAGACGAATGTCACAAATTATTAATGCAGTGTAACCGGCCACAGAACGCATTCCTTCGCACAGGTTTCCTAGGGTGAAATATTAAACTGAGCAATTTGGAAGTGTATCCAGTTTCATTAGTGACATTTTGCATTTAGTTGAAAACGCCGCGCCTAGTACAGATGTTCAGTTTCAATGCCGCCAAATTTTATGTCCTATATGTGGCCGTCACAGAATAAAGATCTCAAGTGCGAAATAAATTTTTAAAGGTGCATGATTTCAGGCTTCCGCCGCGAAGTAGATGAGAACGCCGCGCTCTTCTGGACTATTATGCAGCGAGTAGTAGCATTTCGATCTTGGATGCTTGCCTATATCTGATACTTATTCGAGCTCGCGTGTCCGGCAAGTGAAAATTTGATTGGAACTTTGAGTACTCGTGAATAAAAAGGGTGGCTGAGCATTGTTTTTGTTGGAATGTATCCGAGCATCATACATGCAAACCTGCATATCATTCTAAGGAAAAACAGGGTAAAGGAAAGTAATTCTACCTGAAAATTGACAAAAAAAACAGTGCTGTTTATAAGGAAGTAGTGAAAATGTGATTTGAATTTTGAGTTCTCGTTGAATGACAAGGTGAGCTAAGAATCCTACTGGGTGGAGTGTGACTTGAGGGTCATATTTTGGCAGGTAAACATCATGCGAAGAACAAATAAGTCAAAGAAATTAATTTTACCTCAAAATTAAAAAAAAACTGTGCTTTGTTTAAGTACTGTGCCAATTTATTTTGTGTTTAATCAACAAACAGATATATCTAAATTATTTTATTAACTTTTTAATATTTGTACACCCTTGCACACTACAGTTGTAAGAAGTGTGTGTGTGTGTGTGTACGTGCGTGTGCGCAGCGCCTGACTATATATATATATATGCATTGTCAGGCGCTGCGCTAACTTAAACGTGCCCATTGACCTGCACGTTATGTTACGTCACTGCAACTTTAACAAGAACCCTTATAAATTTTTAGTTTACCCTTGACTACTAGACAGTTGTGATATGAGCCACACGTACCTCAGCTCACTGCAGATGGGTTAAGGAAGAAAAATGCAGCTATAATGCCTGGTGGGATAATGCTTCGCCTTGGTAAAGCCAGGGATTGTCATAGAGATATCCGTGGCGTGTTTTTCTTTCGTTGGCGTCTCTAGGCATAACAGCTGTTATATATACTTGTAAGTTTGCCCACTGAATTTCGGAGTTCTTGCTGCAAAACATCTTCCAACCAACCCTCATCTACGCTTGTTTTTCCTTCAAATTTTACATTGATTTTTTTCTGGAGGAAAGAAGATTTATCACAGTTCTTATTACTCTATTAGTTACTCTTTATTGCGATGTAGCTTCAGGTGTCTAGAATGTGGCTGGTCGCAAATGTTTAGAACTGTATACCTACACATTTGTAGAGTGTTTGTAGCTACCGATATACAAAATGTGTTCACCTACAGGTGTGCAGGATATGGATTTCTACAGGCATGTAAAACGCCACCAGATGCAAATGTATAGAATGAAGATGTGTATATTATGGGAATTTATGTGCATGTAGGATGTTGATAGATACAGATTCGTAAAATGAGGTAGCTACAGGTGTGTAGAATGAAGGTAGCTACGAAGTTGTCCAAAAATAAGTTTTTATCCTTCTATGTAAGCATGAGAAAATATTATTAGCGTCGTGAGATTTATTTTTCTTATAACTACAAACAGTGAGTTTTTCTACAGATGTAGTAGGGGTTTAGGTGGCACACTTTTCACGTTATAATTCTTCACATGTTTTCTGTACTCACTGAGTTGAATGTAAGGGCAGTTATGTGGATAAGGACACTCTTGTGCTGCAATATGACCTACACAAAGTTTACATTATTTTTAAGGAATAGAAGTGGAAGGCTTTTACTCCTAACCCGTGCACTTGTGCCAACCTGCCGCGAAGACTGGGGCAAGTTGACGTAGATTATATATATATATGTGGAAAACCGAGATGCTAAAATGTCAACGTTTAAAAGTAAGAGAGATTAGTATTGTGTTTTATAACGCGAATGAATCAGATACAGGGTTTACACAAATGCGAGATGTTATGAGAGTAATAAATTAGTTTAAAAACAAGAAAAACGTAAGACAATGAAATAGTTGAGAAAAAAAGACAAATCGACACAAAATTTAGCACATTTACTGAAATTCAAAAGGAGATCAGAGGAAAAGTTCCTTAAATTAGTGTGGCACTAACCTACCAATAGCAATACAAGTTTTCAGTCTAAAAATTATCGCAATTCCATCAGACTGGCAGTTTAAACAAACATATTTGGAACTGCCGTCAGTGCAATCTTCACGTGTCCAGAAAGCGCAATATATGCACTAAGTCCAAATTTAGTGTATGCTCCAAGACAATAGATGCAGGAATTTTCCTCGGAGCCTTCTTAGTCAGTGTCGGCTGTATTCTTGCATTTGTCGGAGTTTCTGATTCTGCTTTCGTAAATCTCTCTTTAGGTACGTAGCACACGATTCTCTTTCTTCTTCACTTAGACCCCGTTTTTTTGTCATTTGCACTGAGCACTGTGTTGTTCTTGCTGTCAAATATTTTTGACAGGGCTTTCAGTCAAGTTGGCAGTTTTTTGTTCTTGTTTATATTCTGACTCCTTTCCGGGTCCGAATTTGAAAGGTCTTGCAGCATAGTAAATAAGCTGCAAAGAGAGAAGTGGGCGGTATCCTGGGCTTACAAACAAGGTAGAATAGAGGAATTTAGTAGCGCAATTTAAGGCGGCCATGCCAACCACGTTTAAGAAACAACAACATTCGTATATACATATCTACAGGCACTATTAGAGGCACATGTATGGCTGTAAACCTTATAGGCTTGTGACTCGGTGATGAAGCGATGCAGACAGCTGCCACTAATTTATTGGAATCCAGTCTGAACCCACTCAGAAGCTATAGAAATTTGTCGGTGTTACATAATACACCCTGCATACTAAACAGAACTGGAAGCAAAGGGTAATCATATTTAACCCCTTTGTTAACGTTTCCCCCGTTATTGCATACCTGCGAACCGTTGCCAGTAGTGAGCTTTGTATTTTGACATGTGCTGTTTTTTGACATATGCTGCCATAACACCGACTACGTCCATATCAACGGACTAGATAAAACAATAACTGTAATTTTAGCCAAGCACTGTATAGAGCTCCCTGATGATGGATTCCTTGTGATCCGAAACATGTTTGAGCAATTTTAAATATTTTAAATCTTTTGTAATAATTCTAATTGTATCTACGAATTATATATTTGTGCATCTGTTGGATAATAAAGTGTTTTAATGTCATTGATGCACGGTACAAACATGACGATTGTTAACTTTTTAAAGTTGAAACCTAATTGGCTAAACCAAACTGCCCGGCGTAACGTTCAAATTTAAGTTCGGAGACCCCAGGCTTGCAATAAACGACTACGAGTATATTGGTGCGGATTACTGCATAACCTTCCAAGGGACGAATTATGGCTGCAAGAACGGTCAAATGTGGGATCTCATACAGAAACACAGAGCCATGTCCCTGCCTCTTGAAAGCGATATGTGGCCATCGTCCTTTCTAAACTAGCTTCTCATTCCTAATTTCTAAAGCCAGACTTTGCACACATCTACCCCAATTTTTAAGCCGAAAATGAATAATTAAATCTGATAATCGACATGTTCAGATTTCGAACCCAAACTGCCGATTACAAGTTCCATACATATTTACATGATACAGCAGACTTGAGTCTAAAAAATTTAATTAAATACCAAGGAAAATTATGTATCGGTGTCGGCCAATTTGCAACAATGAATTGCTATACATTGTCAGTGTTACCACTCATTGGTGCCACAAGATATCAGTAACAGACGAATAACAATAATCTAATCTTATCTGAACTAAATTAACATTAGCCGATCCCGCTGGCCTCGCGGTCTAAGGCGTAGGTTGGCGGCCGCTCGCTTGCTGGTATTGCGGGTTGGAATACCGCAGGGGGTATGGATATTTGTCTCTCGCGGGTGTTGTGTGTTGTCAGGTAGAGGCCTCTGCGACCGGCCGATCACTCGTCCAGAAGTGCTATAGAGTGTGGTGTGTCAGAGTGTGATCTCGAAATCTCAACGATGGGGAGGCCCTGGCCTACTGTAGTTGTCCAGCTACGAAAAAAACGTCGAAGCCCCTGAAAGACCATAAATATAGTACGGAAATATTTGTAACATGCAGACCTATCTGCTTTTTTTTTTTAATTCTCGGAGCTGAACTTGGCCACTTTGCTGCTAAACAGTCCATAGTTTAGTAGTCTGTTTTCTGTTTCTCAAAAGCCAATATCGAGTAAGTTGTTCGTAAACTAGTACCTAAGCCACTCCCAGTTGCTGAACGGTGTGCGGCAGCTCGCTGTTTGATTTTGCGTTTTCGAATCCCACCGGAGGCACGGATATCTGTCTGTTTAGACTTTTGTGTGCTGTCAGGAAGAGGTCTCTGACTCGAGCTTATCGCCCTTTTGGAAGAGTCCTACCGCCTATGGTGTGTCTGGGTGTGAACGTGAAGCCTCGACAATGAAGCCCCGGCCCATGAAAACGAAAAATATTAGTCATGCGTTATCAGCTACATAGTTTTTTTCAGCGTTCTGTGAGAAGAGGATGATTATGTTTCTTCAAATGAAAGGGCTGGACAGGAAAGGGTGGGTTGTGTTGTTATATCCGCCGCACGGGACTGGCGAAAGCAACTTAGCCCACAGTCTCTATCACGGTTATCGATAAGCAGTCGGTATTCGAAATAAAAACTTCTGAATACGGTTCAAACTTGCTACATCCTCAGCTAAATCTCTCTTAGAAGTAACGATAAAATATTATACTCATACTTTTTTTTTCGACAAGATAAACAGAAGCTACAGCAAGGAACCCCATTGACTGACTTCCACGTTTATCTCGAGATACTACAGGTAAAAGTGCAAAATTAAAGTGCACTCTTGTACAGGCACTGAGGCTCTGTACAGGCCGTACGCCCCATAGGGGGAGGAGAGGTGTAGCTCTATTCTTTCTTGACCACGGCACTAGAAGGGGTGAGGGGTCAGAGTCACGCCCAGGCCGCTCTTTACCCCCGGGAAAGACCCGGTACCCATTGTACAGGAGGCTGGGTGGACCCCAGGGCCGGTCTGGACAGGTGCGGAAAATCTCATCACCACCGGGATTAGATCCTCGGACCGTCCAGCACGTAGCCAGTCACTATACCGACTACGCTACTCGGCCTACAGATACTACAGGCCCCTTCCAAAATTAAAACCTTATATTTCCCTATATTTCTATTCATTCTTTTCACATAGATATTTCTAATTACGTCATTAGCGGCATGCTCTTTACCCTGGCTGACGTAGATCACAGGGGGCGGAGGGAGATAAAACAGCAGACAGAGGGGTGGAGGCCTTGAGCACCGTCTGCCCCCTTTGGGTGGAACATATTTCTATGGCTTCATTGCAGCTTCATCCACTCTCGCCAGTGCGATCGTGTTGCAGGCTATATTTAATAGCTGTAATTTTGATAGGACAGCATTGTTAGCTGCTACCACTAGACCAACGACTGCAGTAAATTTACAATATAGAAGTAAACAAGTCTGAGATAATGCGTAGTCATCTTACTAGACATGACGTTTAACGGTCAGGGACGTAGGTACTGTTTTGCTGGCGGATACGTCTCTAACGCGCCTCGGCTGCGAGTCCCTGGAAGCAACGGTCTGCATTCAGGTAGAAAAATTTTGACTACAAACTTTGTTAAATATGCAGCTTATTTTTTATTTCCATTTCCATCTTCCGAGTTTTGAATAACAGTGTCCATATGCCTATAACAGTGTCCATATGCCTATAACAGTGTCCATATGCCTATAACAGTGTCCATATGCCTATAACAGTGTCCATATGCCTATA
>Ga0136643_10004796_pt1 | contig 18830 bp, 15 predicted proteins | sample TergutLab28metaG_FD_96883 | JGI IMG/M metagenome (GOLD analysis project Ga0136643, IMG submission 96883) | Labiotermes labralis P1 segment gut microbial communities from Petit-Saut dam, French Guiana - Lab288 P1 (version 3) (version 3) | ecosystem: Host-associated > Arthropoda: Insects >...
GCTTTGTTTTGTAGATGGGATTTTGTTGAAGAGGGCTTTGCACAGGGGGGGCACAGCCCGGGTCTTTAAAAACCCCCCCCCCCCCATGCGCATTGGCACTGCCAGCCACGTCATCTTTTGTTCAGTGCACAGGATCTGGATATCGGTATTAGGACCAGTGTGTCTACAAGAATTCAATCACGTGCCTTACATCCGTCGTGCAGAATATGCTGTTTAGTTTAATGGTAAGGGTATCGCAACGTACCTGTAGCCAGGCACTACGTACGACCAATGCACTGCCTTGGCTTTAGAACAGCCGATCTTAGCCAGGAGCCCACGGACCTCTTGGGGTCAATGGGTAGATTTTAGGGGGCCGTTGAACTTGGATGGGGACAGAAAAAATTACAGCTTTTTTTTTTCACTAACCTATACTTGAAATTAAACTTTTGATTCAGTAATAAATGTAGGCATCAAAGTGATTTACGGCATTTATTCTTCTTCTTCTTGGCCTTCTCGACAATATCCTTCCATTTAAGGCGGTCCTGTACTTGTTCTGCCCACTTCATAAGCTTCGTCTTCTTCAGATCATTCCTGACATCATCTTCCCATCGAGACTTGGGCTTTCCAGCTGGTCTTCCTGTGAATGGTTTTCATTTGTGTATTCTTTTTACTATGCTAGTTTTGGGCATTCTATTTATGTATCCAAACCAACTCAATGATTTACGGCATTTAGAATCCAAAAATGTTTAACTTCATTAAATCTCACCACACCTGTTTTATTAATTTACGTACATTTTTCTGAGAAGGGGGTCCGTAGGTTTCACCGGACTCTCAGAGGGGTTCCGTGGCGTCAACAAGGTTAAGAGTCCCTGCTTTAGAACCCCCCCCCCCTTCCCGCGCGCGCGCATACACACACACACACACACAGACAGACAGAGTACCACTGCATAGTGTATTATGGCCTTTTTAGAACACTGTACTAACAACCACTTCGTACTTCAACAAGGGGGTGGTTGTTGCAACGAACAGCATTTTGATAATCTTAAAACGCGAGACTTGTATTATCACAGGAACCGTGAAAGTTTCGTCAAATGTGGAAACTATCAGTAGCTTTCATTATCTCCTAACAGTAAATACGTGATAATGGAATGTGGAGGAACAGAAATAGAAATTTTTACTTTGTAGGACAACCTGCCTACACGCGTACTCTGCTTCTGGAAACTGTGGAAGTGGATTGCATATTCTTAAGAAAACCCCATTTCGTGGGACTGTTTCCAAATGTTATTCACTTAAAATTAGTTAAATAGGTCATATAAAGAGAATGGAAGTATTCACGCAGCCGTGTGTCCAGAAGCAAGTTTTTTTTTTGTCGAGGGGACGAAAGTCAAAGAGTCCGGGAAGGCCAGACGTGTATTAAGTAGCAAGTAGCAAGTGGTGGAACCAGGCATGCTGTGTGACGTATTCACGAAGCAGTTGACCGCTGCTGGTGTGTGGCTACCATCTGTGCTGAACTTGAAGACACAACTTTCACGCTGGTTGCAAGCACGCGGAGGCAAGCAGGACGGGAACGAATGTAGGTCTGTGCGCTGTCCTAGAAACAGCTTCAGTACGGCCGCGTCGCTCGTGTGGTTAAGACGTTTAAACGTTGCAGCGAAACTGAAAGTGCTGAAAAATTATGGTTTTGTGTGTTGTGTATTTATTGTGTATGCTCACATAAGAACACGACTTTGTTCCCTACAAGATCGTCCAAGTGTATGGGTAGTGGTGTATTGTGTGTATAATCCGTACACCTTCACACAATTGAAGTACGCAGCTTTGACTGTGAAACAGTGTTTGATTCAGGAGCGTGTGAGGTGTGTTTAGTGGAATATTCTTCAGCATTTTGCGGTCTGGTATGCAGAATAATTTATGTAGTCGTTGATTTTGAAGATATTGAGTGTTACTGTGTTTTATCAGTGCCAGTAGAATGGAATAAGTGAGCAACATAGTGAAACCTCGCCTGTATTCTTTGTTGTTGGCCTACCGACATTGGTGTTTGTGATGAAATAAGGTAATTACATGCATTTAGCGTTTATGTGACAGGTTACTGCTGTTGCAAACTGTCGTGTGTTTTCCATGGTAATTTTACCGTTGTGTTTAATTTTTTACTGCTTTTTAGGTAGCTGTCTAACAGAGCCGTTAAATAGGACATCTGTCAGCACAATAGCTGTGTAAAAAGAGGCCAACATTCTTGTAGTTCGGAATACACACATGAGTAGAAGCACACGAACAAGTATTTACATTTTGACGAGAAAAGAAATGACTTTGTGAATGGATCACAACGCTTGACGTAATGAGCTACACCACTATTGTATTACACCTACAGAGATGGAAGACATAGCTGTATTTAATATTGCAGAATACGAGGGATAATTACTGAGTAGGTCTGATGTATACGTTACGGTACATGAATGTCTCCATACGAGGTACGCTACAGTAGGGTGTAGTTGCTTTAGGTAATTTTCTGTTGTGAATCCTGGAAGTTGTCAATAATGAGCGAAACACATAATAAAATTGTATAATTTTAATACAGTGAGACCTGTCTTATTAAACGGAACTTTGATAGAACGGAATCCTTTCTGTAGGGGAAAACGTTTGCGGTCCCGAGGATCTATAATTTAGCTTCAGGTAGCCGTATTAAACATAACCTGCCTGCAACGGAAGACAGAAAAGCCGGTCCCGTAGGCGGGTTTTACTGATTTTGTGTGTGTTAAATTCGCCATTTGTGCATGTTGACATGAAATGTGTAAGACGGGTTATGTTTAAACGCAAAGTGGTTAAGATGTAGAATGGGCCCTTTTCCTTATCTCAGACTTTAGCCGGAAACGAAACGCAATAAATACATGTGACAACGTTTATGGTGTTGCATTAATCGGATAACTACAGGAGATGTTATGAAACATTTTGTAGTGCAGGCACCAACGGCTGCCAAAAATTGGTTGATCCACGAATCGCTGTAGTCCTAATCACATTACTTCTTAATTGTTCAGTTTACAACAAGAAAAGTAATTGTTTTGAAACACTACGGGGTTTTCATTATACGCGTGACGTTCTGTAGACCCGGAGTGGGCGCCGAACTAGTCTAGGTGGGCCGGCTGGCTGTGCAGTCGTGTTCCTAGCGTCATGTCTTGCAAATCCCGCGCTTCAGTTGCCCAGAATTTACCTTCCAGGGCGTCTGTGTACATAAACTTCGTGAAAATAAACAGTGGAAACCATTTGCGTAAACAGGAGACATTGCCGTTGATATTAATTTATTGCAGCAATAGATCTCTCGTCGCATAGCTGATCGCAGTGCGTACACACATTCGTTATTTTTCCTCGTTTGCTTTTAAATATTCACCATACCGAAAAGTTTTCAGGCAGAATCTCTGTATATTAATGCGATGTGTATATATATATATATATAGTCATGCACGATTCATTATTATTATTATTATTATCATCATCAGCAGCAGCAGCAGCAGTATCATGACCATCATCATCACCATCACCGTTAGGCAGGATATTTACAATTATATACCTGAAACAAACAATGTGTCTGGGGTATATAGTGTTGCAGCTGTTCTGTATTCACAGTTTGTGGTACATACAATTTCCCATGATACATTTCGTATTCACACATCAGTACTTTCTCAATTAGGCCTATACGCGTAGTGCCCCATATGGCTTTTTCTCTTGTTATTATTATCATTGTTGTCACTGGATGAATTTTGAGATGGGTGTAATACAAAACAGGAGCTGTACTGAGCCGGTGCGCCATCAAAATTAATTCACTTGACAAAGTTTGAAACGTGGGTAGGCAGTCCTGTTGACCATTCATTTTATGAACATTCAGCACAGCAGTGGCCGTTTTTTCCACACAGGACTGGAAATGTGCCTCCTGTTTGTCCTTTAAGCTGGCAGACCTTGGTACCGGTGGTGGTATCTGATTTCGTGTTTGGTTATTTTACGACGTTACAGCAAGCTCCGAGACAACAGTTACAAGTAATGTAGAAGGAAGAAATATTGGCCTGTTCTGAAGTCCCCGCGTTAGCCAGGTTTGGACTCTATCTGAATTTGACGTGGCTGAAACAACTGTTGAAATGAAAGCGACTTAAATCGAGGTCACTATCGTGGTGCTGCTGTTAGGTTTAGCGCGGATAGTGATAAGATTTCACACTCCCTGGGATGACGTAGATTAGATTCTTGGGATGAGGCGATAAGTAAGGTAAACATAAGGTGAACCTTGTTTTTAAACGGGGAAGAACCGTCAAACCCCATTGCATTTTTTGTCGGTTTCATTTAGTGGTGTAACTTGACATGAATTGTGACGAGGCTGATGTAGACAAGATCTGTTTGGTGTTAACGATTGTCTGCTCTAATGAGACAGGCAATGTACATATAACGTAACATAAATGCGCCTTCGCGTAAGGTTTGTACCTCCTCGCCCATCCTAACAGTCTGTTACAGTTTCACTCGACGACAGTGCTTTTATAGCAGCTATAAACACTACAGAGTTCTTTGTGTAAAATTCCGATATATTTGCTCGAATTAACCGCATTTAGACTTTCTCGACAGACTCTTAATGAAAGTCTCTAATATCAGATTTTACAGACATTCGTCTAGTGCGAGCCGAGCTGAAACATGGCAAGACAAACGGATGGACAGACGTGACGAAGCTAGTAGGTGCCTTTAGAGAGTACGCGAAGGCGCCTAAAAACTTGAGTAGGCGTGCGGAAATTGTTGAATGCCCAGCGACTTCCGGATTTAGAACCTTTTTAATCTGGCATTTAAACACTGTTTGCTTTCCATTCCTTGCACGCTGTGTGCTGTGTGCAACCACTTTGCAAGGAAATGTCGAGAGTCGCAGTATCACTGCCGGCTTATATTCTGGAGATTCCGGGTTCGAGTCTTGGTTTGAAAACCAGCTGTCCGTATTGAGGCTTTTATGTTTGTCCCCATGCTCTCCAAGCATAGGTCGGGATGGAACTTTGCCTCGGGATAGGCCGCAGAAACTTCCACGGACTTTCTTCTGAACCAATTCGTAATAAACTTCTGAATGCCACAAAACCTGTGCAGTTGAAAAGTGAAGAAGCTGAATTGAGCGTAATTCCGGTGCTACGTCTTATGATTTGAACGTCTTGGCTTCGTTATTACTGTAGCGATATGACTGTGTGCGATGTTCTGCGTGTCTTTGTGGATGCTTATGTTTCTGTTGGTACAGACATCAACTTAACACCATCATAAAGGCGCTAACTAAGGGGTAAGCCAGGCGCGGAGGTGTTTTTGCCCATTCCGCCCCTTACTGACAGGTGTACAGAGACAAGGGGAGGTACGGCTAAATAGAGGTGATACTTAAACATATATATTTTTTAAAGGAACTTAATTTCTTCTCTAATGCGGGATATTTGCATTTTCTTTTGCGTGGTTATTGAGGTGGGAGAGGTGTAAGGGACTTTAATCTGAGCGTACTTTGGAATAACGCCTTGTTTGAGACATTGTTGTTTGGAATAACGCTTTGTTTGAGACGTTATTTGGAATAACGCCTTGTTTGAGACATTGTTGTTTTGGAATAACGCTTTGTTTGAAACATTGTTGTTTTGGAATAACGCCTTGTTTGAGACATTGTTGTTTTGGAATAACGCCTTGTTTGAAACATTGTTGTTTTGGAATAATGCCTTGTTTGAGAGGTTGTGCTGACGTACACTGCTTAGTATTATATTACGTTTATAAGCACATCGTGATGCTTCTATAAAAAAAAAAACATATTGTTTCAAGTTCAAAGTAAGATGCTGTCCTTATTAGCAACTTATGACATTTTAAGTTCAAGGTGAGTTGCAATCTGCATTAGCAACTTACGAGTAACTAAATGAACATGACGTTTCTATCTTATCTTGCGCATGCTCTGTAACAACACGCCTAATGGGCAAACATAATATTTTCGGAAATGTCCATCACACATTTTGCGTCAGGAAGTTCCGTTGTTCTAATAAGTCATTCTGTGATCAGTAGGACAGTCTCCTACATAAAAAAAAAAGTTGTTAAAAGCTATTTGTATTATATTGGCGTTTTAAGACGTCTGTTTTTAACGCGCGTGTAACGAGGATGCCATTGGTATGTCGCAAAGCAAAAGTAATTACAGTGCGCTGCCATTCGTAAAATGATTTGGCTCAGACATAATATCCATCAATAGCAAAAGTAAGTAGGTGTTTTAGCTGCATTTCTTAAGGCCCAAATTGGACGGAAAATATATGATGAAAAATTAATACTTTGCGTTGTCCCTTGTATTATGTTACAAAGTACTGGAATCCAACCAAATGCACTAAGTTTTTAGGAGCGTTCGCAAAATTTCGAAAAGCGACTGTGAGCTTCGTCGTGTCTGTCTGTGTGTCCGCATGGAACTTCTCGGGTCCCACTAGACGGATTTTCGTGAAACTATATTTAAGAATTTTGTTTTTAAAAATCCGTTGAGAAATTTCACGTTTTATCAAAATCTGACAGGACTAACTGTACGTTACGTGGAGACGTATGTAGTTTGTGATAATATCTAGCTGAAATGTTTGCAGAATGAGGAATGTTTTGGGGAAAAGTTGTAAAGAAAGTGAAAATACACATTTTATGTTAAATTATTTTTTTTTCCGAAAATCTTGCCGTTCATGAGATGATGGCGAAAAATATGTTAGGGCCAAATGGGCCACACATGATATGGCACACATGCTTTGCATTCCGGATAACTAAGGGTACAAACACGCAGTAGGAATATGTAATACTTATTGATTTTCAGCAGCAACAATGCTTGTGCGAACGTGCCCCATTCTTGCGTTATAGTACATTGCCTCCCGTGTTATAATCTTATTATCTATATTAACATCTGCAACGTGTTTCGGCTTCTAATAAGCCATCATCAGGGAGATGTATCTAAGGGAATGTGTGTGTGTTTGTCAGTAGGCAGTTACCTCCGAGAGCAGTATATGTGCTTGTCTTAGTGAATGAGGTAGCGTGTAGCTCCCCCAGTTACGACATTTATTATAGTCTGCAACGAATGCGGTATCTGTTCTAATGATTTACATGATGAAAACTTTGAACCAAGTGAACAAACAGCACTCATTTGCACAGACTGTTGTTTGTCAGTAGGTCGCATGCTCGGACAAATGACGAAATGTCTGAAGGGAGTGTCTCTTCTGGCGCTTTCGCCTTTTAAAAAGATAAGTAACAGCGATGTATTGTAGATGTACTTACGTCCTCACGTAAAGTGCCCGTTTTTTAGGCTCTAACAAAACTGTCAGTGGACCGACGCATTTTAATAGTCATCCCAAATATGAAATTCTGCAAAACCCGTCCGCGTTCCACGCAGACAAGCGGACGTGATGAGTCGCATTCCTAGTTCCTTTTCGCAGCTGCTTTACAATCGCTCTAGAAGTTTGGATACCCCTGTTCAAGAACATAGCCTTTGTGTACATACGCGTTGGCTGATGGGTACAAGGACGCGATTTGCTATGCACTGTTTTCATAAAAACAAAACTGAAACGGACGGGTGACGGAAATGTACGAGTTTTTTTTTTGTGTGTGTAGATTCGTTTCGCTAAGGGCATAAAATGGACAAACGCATGGCGGGGAATACTGTCTGTTTATCCTGCAACCTCTTATGCCTCTAAATGGATTTCAGTGAAAGTTGAAGTCGAGAAAGGTTTTATTTGTTCCCTATTGATGCATACCTTCACATGAAGCCCAAGTCAGATTTTTTTTAAAAATTAAAATCTTTCAAAATGGCTGGTACAGACAAGAAGGAACGTAAATGTCTAAAGTGGAAATCAATTAACCAATTAAAAACAAGCTACAACACGAAAGTACGTTTCTGTCCGATGCTGCTAAAGAGCATTGCTTTGTTTGATGGTTCCCAGGCTATGTCTCGCCCAGCTTTCTCTTCTTATAATAATGGTAGTATTGAGGATGAAAATGAGTGGGACTCATTGGTGGGAAGATACCGACTGAAGAAAACCGAAGTACTCGGAGAACAACCCGTCATGCTTCCACTTCGTTCAACATAGGTCACAGACGGACTGGGAATAAGACAAATGAAGGGTGATCTTATGCCTCGGATAGTAAGAGTGAATGCTGTGTAGACAGATAATGGCAGTTTGTTGCACATCGTATGTAATACACAAATACACTGTGCGGACGAAACTGGGGACGTTTTAGTTATGAGCATTGCGGTAGTTGTACTGGTCAAGAGGCTTGGAAAATTGAAGGCTTGCAGCTTTTGTTGTTAACACTTGTGATCGATAGCCTACGGCACTAGTATAAGAGTGCAGTAAGAGTAATTGGTATTGTTATTGAAATCTAAAGGTGCTCTGCTTAACTTCTGGCTAGTGGGGGCGAAATGCAGTCCACGGGAAATTTCAGTAATTCCTGATTCACGGATTCACTAAGTGTTACAGTTTAATGGGAGCTGTAACGAAGAAACAGATCCTGCTTTTGTATATCGAGCTGTCACTGCCACGGGATAGACTGCAAGTCTGGGTACATTGGTACAACAAAATACACAAACATATCCCTCTTATTTTAATATTATTCATTCCGTGCATTATTCAATGAACTGTCTTACAAAAATCATCCAAGTGCACAGTATGCCAATGTAGTTTTATATTTGAAGTTAAAACATAAAATATGCAACATATTTCGACTCTTTATGACCCTTTTTGACTCATAAGGAGTCTAAAACATGTTGGAAGATTGTGTGTTTTAAGCCTTAAGTCTAAGGTTACATTCATATATTGTGAATTTGGTTGGTTTTTTATAAGATAGCTAATAATCCTACTAATTAACCTCTTTTGATGTTCATGTGACCGTGCATCCTAATATGAAATGACGTGTGAGACCAACTAGATGCAACAAATATGTTTTATTAATAATCCTTAAACAAAGTAAACTTTTTTTCCCCCGACACATTGCTTTTCAGACTGCAATGGAAACTTAAACTGCATGCGAGTGTCTCCTGGTACCCTCAGAAATTTGACTGTCTCTCATGTTAGTGAGATTAACAGCATGCGTTATGAAATATGGTATTCATGTTGTATCATCTCGTGAATTTGTTGTGGAAGCTTCCTAGAATGCTTCAGATACGATGCTCCTCCTTTCCTGGAAATACGCGCTTCGGTTATTTCCATACTCTCGAAGAAACTATATGTCATAATCGTTCAATCCCTGTTCCAGTATTGCCAACAAAATGGACTTTGTCTCTCTGGGTGACAAACCACCGAAATGGTATCATTTTTATATGGTTATTATCGGACAGTAATCTTTTAGGTCTACCTCCGCTCTCCTTGGGATTCTGATAATCAGAAACCAATTTATCTCCCAGATCGGAGGCATAAGTATCGCATGATATTCTTTTGTTACTGTTGCATATCATTCTTGTGGTTTGCCATTTTTTTAATCGTTTTTATTCGTGTAAAAAATTCTTGTAATTTCTAGAGTGAGGGTGTAAATTCTTGATTTTCTCCATTCCAGTTCTTGCCGCTTGTTTCTTTCTCTGAATCTTTGTTTTATGGCGTTATATCCTCTGGGCATATGTGCCCATGTGTAGTAACAGCATTTTCTGGGTGCATTTGGTGTCACTGAAGAAGATACTGAGGCACGAAAGAATTCCTCACAAGAATAAGAAGGTGTGTGGGCTGCTGGTTCTTGTGTGTTATTATTCTCATTTGTTCCACATGAGGGCGAGTAATCATTATGATTGAATACCATTCTGTTGAAAGGCCAAATACCATGTTTGGAAAATCCACGTGTCTTGTTCATTGGAACAGAGTATTCGAGATGTGCTTTTATTGCAATGGGAGTATATCGTGGATGCTTAAGGTTTTTCCAGCATTCTTTACAATCCAGTCATTGCAGGCACCTGAAAGTTGGGGGATTTGAAAGGAGTACAGACTGAGACATCAAGAGGCTGTAATTTATAGCTTTTGTGTGGTGGGAAATACATTTGATGATGGCGTAGGCCCTACATGATAATACGAGTACACTGTCTTAATGTGCAAAATCACCTTAGTCGGTGTATAATGCTGATGCGGCTTGTATACCTGGTGTTTATTTTGCTGTGAAAATGTGCTTACTAAGACAGTAGCATTGCTCATTTGGACACAGTTTCATAGAAAGTATTGAGAACCTTAGGAATTCCATTGCAGTGGTTGAAACTGTTCCATATATTGAAGAACTGAGTGGATTGCCTGTTCGTTGCAACGTGGACAGAAGACTGGTGCGATCTCCATTAATTATAACAGACACATGATGAAATCGCCGGAGTTTTCAGTGTCTGGTGGGTGAAATATTTTGTACTTTCTCCGAAATGACCCTGCATAAGCCATGGCAGATCCCTTACCAAAGTGAGTGGCTGTGGACTTGACAGTGAGTGGTCGATCACTGCGTAGTTTTCTTTTCCTTACCATCATTAGGGAGCTCCGAATTTACTGCATATCGGGAATAATGTGGCTTGAGCGTGAAGATGACCACACGGATGTGCTTAGCGCCCAAGTTAAATGCCTTGATGAAGCGATGCTTACATTTATAAGTTAACATTGACTTTATTTGCCGAAGCATGATCTGCACACACGAACAGACTACGCTTCTTGTTTACTGTCGATGTTATTGGCGTCATATCGAGTACCTGTTTTGCTTAAGTATTCTTGTGTACATAATCATGCCGCGTCAGTGACGTTATGATCCCGTCCAGGTTTGCTGTTTTATGAAGTGCAGAATTATGCAGTGCACTCTTCCTGCTGGATTTTGTCCAGCAGCACACATCGAATGTGGAAGTTCTGGTTTCGGTGTTTTCACTTGGTCGCTTCACAATACTGAATCATTCTCAATAGCTATACCGACCTCCCATTAACGGTAAGTAGGCTGTGTGTAAGAGATTTCCCAGATAAAATTCCGTTACATTTTATCTGAAGAGAAGCTAACTGTAATATTGTTTTATGAAGTTAAATTATTTGAAAACTATCCTTTGTTTTTAATTTAAACAGTAAACTGTCCTTTCATTCGCTGCGTAGTTTGTCTAAAGACAGGTCTATAACCTAGTCTACAGCAAGTTCTCCACGGAGTGCGATCTGTTGCTTTCTATTCCAGTTATCAGTATTTCCTATTTTCCTTAGGGGTTTCCAGTAGCTGTTTACATCATCTTCCTCCTCTTCCTCCCCTTGAGTAACGTGTTTTAGAAGGCAGTTCCTGCGCAAGTGTGGCCAATCCAGTTAGCCTACCTTCGCTTTATTACCCATTCAGCCGTCATGTCATCCGTGGAATGCGAACTTAAAGCGGATTCCTCGTAACGCGCTTTCGTGTCTCTCGGCTGCTCGAAGCGTTTGTGTTAGGATGATGCCCGTTAGTTTAGCAGTGGACAGGACTCGTCCGCTCCGCATTTGAAGCAGCACTGATGTAGTAATGCGTATGTAGTGTCGGTCTGTTATTAAAGGTCGGGGTCATTGTAACTTTCAGCCGACACTCATCTCGTGTCCCAAACGATATGCCGTATAGAAATCATAACTTCCCGACAGCTGCGCGTCAGTATCACGGGAGGAACCGGTGTGCGGTGTATTGCCCAGAAAAGTGACTGAATTTTTTCGTGCTTGGCCCCTTCTGGCGAATGTGGGTGTAATAGAGACCTACCCTAGAATCTAGTGCAGATCCGTTTCCTTCATATTATTTCCCACTTCACCGGAAGTGACAATAATTATTTCATCGCGTTCATTTTTCGTGGTCTCTGCTCCAGCCCCCGGCGTGAGGCTATCCCATTATCAATACTACTTACTTACTCCATGGTGCAGAGTCCTTCTTGAGAAGCTAACTGGTTTGCAGCTAGTCATTTCACGGAACCCGAAGGTTCATTACCGCACTCACAAGCCTCCGCCAACTGTCCCTATCCTGGGCCAGCCCAATCCAGTCCACACACCCACATCCCACCTCCTGGAGATCCATCCTAATATTATCCACGCATCTACGCCTAGGTCTCCCCAGTGGTCTCTTTCCCTCCGGTTTCCCCACCAAGACCCTATTCACCCCCTCTCCTCACCCATACGCGCCACATGCCCAGCCCTAATTCCTCATCAGTACTACAGTGTTTGTAAAATCTGCAATACTAACCCTTTTGAAGACTGGTTTTAATCTCCATTACACCTTGTGCAAAATATTGGTTCATGAGCCGTCCATAGTGTGATTTCTTGGTAAACCGAGCAGGACGTATAGAATTGGTACGGAAACTTCAAAGTAACTACAGGGCGAAACGCAGGTGTACGAGGGAGTGCTGATAAGTCCTTAGCCCGACCTACTTCCCGATGTCGTAGGACGGAACTGATAGTGTCGTTGGAAAGAGAGGTCTGTTCATGTGCCGAATTGCAAATATTTTCTAGTTACAGATGCTGAAAGGAAGCATGTTAGGCGACGCGCGCTATTTCAACAACAAGGAAACGCCAGCTGTCATCAAGTCCCTCCCCCCGCCCCCCGGCAAGGCAAGGCACTGAGAGAAATTCACGCCATTTTGACAGACACATTAGGGGAACATGCACCGTCTTATGCCACCGTCAAAAACTGGGTGGCCCAGTTCAAACGTGGTGATTTTTCCACCTGTGATGCGCCTTGTCCTGGACGACCCAAAACAGTGACCACCCCGGAGTTTATTGATCAAATTCACGAGATAATCTTGGAAGACTGCCGGATTTCGGCTAAATCAATAGCTGAGTATATCACGTGAACGGGGTGGGTCCATCATTCATGAGGATTTGGACATGCGGAAGCTCTCCGCGAAGGGGGTCCCGAAATGCCCGACCGCGGATCAACAACGTCAGTGGTGACAGTCGTCTGAGCAACTTTTGGAATTTTTTGCGACGCGATCCAAATGATTTCCTGTCGCGATTGGTGACCATGGAAGAAACCTGGTTATATCATTATGAGCCGCAGACAAAGCAGCAATGAATGCAGTGGCTGAATAGCGGCTCACCCCGCCCCAAAAAAATTCAGCGTGCAAAAATCCGCTGAAAAAGCTCTCGCCTCGATTTTTTGGGATCAAGACGGCATCCTCCTCATTGATTATCTTCCAAAGAGCCAAACTATCAACGCGGAGTGTTACTCATCTCTGCTGGTGCAATTGAAGGACATTTTGAAGGAAAAACGCCGCGGGAATTTCACAAAGGGTGTCTTGTTCTTGCACGATAATGTCCCGACTCACCTGGCACTTGCAACCCAGAGAAACTGGCCTACCTGGGCTTCCAGTGTCTTGATCATCCACTCTATTTTCTGGACCTGTCCCCGATGGACTACCACCTGTTCCCTGGACTGAAGAAAAAACAATTGAAGTTTGCCATTCTTCTTCCGACACGGAGGTCATTGCTGCCGGGGGACCTCGGTGGACGGACAACCTTCTGAATTTTTTTTGAGTGCCTTGGAAAAGTTGGAGCAACGGGTGGATAAGTGGATTATGCTTCGTGGGGAGTATGTTCAATAAATCCCGAGTTTTATCGCTGTAGCTTGTTTCCTTCCTGGTCGGGCTAAAGACTTATCAGCACTTCCTCGTATAAACGTGGAGAGTTAGGTCGTATAAACGGGGATAGGCTTCGAGTCGGTGAAAATAAGGTCCTGTTTGGACCAGGCAGTGGATTTTCGGCTTTGTTGATTGTTGTTTTACGTGTAGACTAACCCAGTGTTGTCTGTTTATTTTACCATAACAGTTTCCCACTAAGTACTGCGCCAGGGCTGAAGTGTTGACGTAACACTAAGATTCTCCCAACTGATCGTTCACCAATCCTCTGTTGTAGTCTTACGTTCTTGTTCGGAACGTACGACTCGAAATGCAGGGAGCCATGTCCCATGGCGAAATGCGTGATGCCGTCTTCATTCGTACGGAATAGGGAATTTTTGCTTGTGACCCATCCTTTTACGATTTTTGTAACTTGCAGTCCTATCGTGTAGGAATCGTGTGTAAGAGAGGAAAGATTATTCCTTCTGTTCTGATTGTAATTTATGGGGTGAAAAAAGACTTAATGTTTGTGGAATGTAGTAGACATGGTGTGGATTAGTCTTTATAAGTTTTGTAGCTGGATATTGCGGGACTATAAGAGCCATTTTCGCGCATCACGTTTCTTCCCTTATGCACCGCAGTAATCGACCTGTGCAAGCAGGCCTGGCGGTCGGTGTGTCGACCGGGCTTGCTGTTGCCTCCCCTGTGAACGAGAACACTGTCGGCCTGTTTGAACAATGAGGGAGGCAGTGCAAAATGACTGCCTAAGGGCGTAGAGGAGATGGAACTCTGTTCTGATGGGTTACGCCGTGTGAAGAGGGACAGGGAGATGAATTAAAACACTTGCTTGTTAAAGTATCGTCTTCGTTACATTATGGTGCGCTTCCTTTAGTGGTTCAGTGTTACGGTACACAGAACTTCAAAACTGTCGTTATAGCGGCCACCAGCTTTCCCACATTAATCATTTACCGCTTGATAAAGGCTAGGAACTTATGTGTTGTCACGTCGATGTACTGCTGTAGGACGCTGGAAACTATGTGCGTTGGATATTGGTTTGGTGTGCAGCAGCTGGATCGCGTAACGTGTAAGGACGATGCAACGCAACAGCTGAATTTCTCGATACAACCTGTTCGTCGCGTATAAAATTGTTAGGGGCTTTGTGCGGACTCGTCTTTTTTCATAGGCCTACATTCTCCCTACGCGGGACGTGTTGGCGTGGCGGTTGACATGTGCTGTGGGTTGCAGGTTTTATGGTGCAGTGGTAGTTGTTTTAGTATGCAGTTATTACCTCATCCAAAAGTATGGACGTGAATATATGCAGGCCTTTGCTGTAGTCCTGCTTACCTTTGCCAAGACTTTATTGTTCCGTGTTTTGTGTATACGTTTCTACTTCTGAATGTCTCCAGTTTGTTTACGTTAAGCAGCAAACAATATTTATTGCAATGTGTACTGTAAACTGGTAGAAACAAGGAATTGTGCTTGCAGGCGTTATGCTAGTCGTTGAGAACCTGCAAATGAGTTGCTAATTTTTGTATGTACTGCTTATAGTAGACTGGCTTTTCTATGCAAGTAACGTACAGACCGGTTCTGGAGCCCCCAGCTTCGTACCTCATGATTGCTGGGTGTAAAGCGGCCGGGACATGGAGCTGCCCGCTCACCTTCATGTTGTACTAAGGTTAAGAATGCTTGGAATCACATCGCCACTCCTCCAATCCAAATGAATGGAGTTTAATTAACGTGGGGACACAGCTTTACCCATTTTTCGCTTCGTGTGTGTTGTAGTTTAGTCTCTGATTTTGCATTGCCGTTCTGTTTATTAACCGTCAAGAGTAACGCAGTTGTACAATAAATTACTCTTAAGACTAATGGCTGAAGTCAAATGAACACAGTTGGAATATCTGCGCAGTCCATTGGGAGTAATTGCACTTTGACCCTTGTTATTGTCTCCATGCTTGGAAAGCGATGTAGTTGGGGTGGAGGAGACGATGTTTATGCTGGTCTAAGCTTGCCAGGGGAGTTCCTTATTGATTCGTACGACTGTGATCCTGAGATGTTGAAATAACCTTGATATCGTCGCTAGTATCAGAAGTCTTAATCATCTCTTCTTCTTCAAATTAGCCTGAATTTTATCTGAGCCTTGTGGCTCCAGAACATTCTGACGAATTTTCGTTAATTTGTTGTATCATGAACAAAAATTTGTTCGAATTATTTCTCTGTGTCGCTGTTAAAAAAAAAATTAAGTTCTGTATGTCGACACGGGGCATATAAATTACTTCTTTTCCTCCACCAGTCGCAATATCTAGGTCGTGTCCTGATTGCAGCACTTTCTCCGCTCAAAGTTGTGGTGTGTTCATTTCTTCACGGACAGCGAGTCGTTCCATTGCGTGCTTTCAGCTGTGTGCGATACTGGACAGTACCACAGGTGTGTGCCGAATCCATTCAAGCTTACCATGCTCACAGAGAAATGGAAACAAAAAATACTGCCGCTTTAGATAGGGCCCAAATACCAACTGTGCATATAGTATCAGAAAGGCACGTCGAAAATGCGGTGGGTGAAATACCGCACGTTGTTTTGTTGCGTAATTCGCTTAGTTTGCTTGTTTTGAATTTTTGTTATAGCTGTACGAAAAGTGGTGTCGTTCATCACTGATCCCAAATTGTGGGTAGAGAGGGCCGCGACATGTGATAAACTAAGGCTTGCGAGCCGAAATCTTGGAATGTGCTCGTTAATAGTGTCTTCCGTTGCTTTAAGCATGTTATTTGATGACACTGTCAGTTAAGAGACTATAGGTATAACGTCGATGGTAGGCGAATGAGTGTATAGCATTTGTGGAATGACAGTGAAGGGTGAAAACCGAGGTACTCGGAGAAAATCCTGTTCAGTGCTTGTGTAAAACCAGGGCGTATTTAGAGGGGTGGATGGGTTTACGTCGTAACACGTTTGTTTTGTTAAACTTGAACAGACATAGATGACCTCTTTATTATGGCTCCGCTGTATGCGTGTGGTGAAGGGGACTCATCGTGTGTCCAGGCGACGCCGTTACTGTGGCCCTGTCACCAGGCCGTGATGCTTCAATGCCTCACATACATAAGGCTGTATGTTCATCTTGTGTCACAGTTTATTGCTGGCTTAAAGGAAAGAAGTCGCGATGAACTTGCTCGAAATGGTTTTGTTATTGTGGTTAATACCGAATGCGTCTCAGCGTTTCGCTGAAATATTTATTATTTATTATTTATTAATCACTAATCATCATCATCCTCCGATGATGATTAATGATTCTTCCTTTCTTCTGTTTTCATAAGGCTTTCAAAGTAAAGATCGATGTAACTATGTACTTTACAAACGATATGTGGTTCCAGTTGTACGAGAGGAGGAGGAAGTTTTGACTGACAATGAAACGTCTGTAACATTAATTAGTAATGCTTGATTCCCGTCACGAACAAGATATTTCGCCGTTTTAGCGCTTCCATACCGTCTCTGGTACCCGCCTATTCAGTGGGTACAGGGAGTTAAACGGCCGGAGCGTGCTGCTGACTCAGTTCCATCTAGTTCCGATGTAAAGAATTTGTGGAGCCAAATTTACACTCCCAGTATGCCTTCGTGGCTTGGTACTTAATTAAACACAGGGGAAAAGAAATCTTTTTCGCCTTTTTTTCGCCCTCTGCGCCTCGTTATCTCGGCTCCGCTCTTTTGACCTTTTTTTTTTTTTGAGGTGGGGTTAGGGGTGTGGCTGCCAGAATCTGGGTTTGCTTCATGCGTTAACCAGTCCAATTTATTGGACTTCTTTAAACACAGTAACTAGCCATTCTTCATTGAAGTGGGCCATAATGTGGTGTAAGCCTACAAATTACAGTTGGGACTTGCATAATTTTAGAAATGAGTACCATGAGCATTTCCTTGGGGTAAAGGCGGCCGGTGCTTAAGACTGACAGCCTGACCACCATCCTTTGCTGTTGTCACGAAATCTGGGAACCTTAACTTTCTGGAGCCCTCTGGGCCACTCCAGGTCTGTAACGGGATTGCTTTACCTTTTACTTGCATAATTTTAGGCATGTTCTCGCTGCACTGCGTAGTCAATGCTTGGGGCCCTTCAGATCTGTTCATAATTTGTATAATACCACCCCTCCCCCCACTCCTCATTTCATGCATTGCTGTACTACTGTCAGTACTCTTCAGTATTACGTTACCACTTTCATATTAAAACTATTAGTCTCTGAATAGTTTCTTTTTTATCAAGTGTTTCGTTTATGATTTATCATTTTATCGTAAGGTATGTCGATGTAGTACAGTTGCCATGGTCTGATGACATCAACTAGAATAAGCAGCATATTTTCAGTTTTGAACTTCACCATTTATGAATGAAACACTCTTTTATATGGCAAGACTGCAAACGTAGAAACACTCCGAGCTTTTCAAAATAATCTTCTTTAACGCTGCAAGCTATCGCTTCATGCATTCATGTGCCAGTACGACGGCCAGTGAATCGGGAAATTTCCGGGAAAAAGCAATCGTGCCCGAATGTACTACCACTGCGGTTATACTTTGTCGGGTGTTCAAACACCCGAGTGTCATACAACATACTGCAGTATATCGACATTACAAATGGCGACACCGGATGAATTTGAGGCTGTATCCGACAAATGCAACATATTAGAAATTAAAGTCTGTACTTGTAAAATAAGTTCGTAATAAATATTCAATGCGGTGGTAGCATTAGTAATATTAATAACATCAGAAGCATCAGCTGATCCGTAGAAAAAGAAGGCAATGTAGCGGGTGGGTTTTATGACGTGGGCTCATGACTTCGACGAAGGTTTGTAGCAACGTGTTTATCATTCTTGGACGATTACGCCATGTCACATAGACCTCGTTTGCCGACGTTGCGGAGAAACAACCGACCACATCACTCATCGCTCAAGAGTGGAACTTTAACCATGTGTTCAACACATTATATTTTCAAGACTTGTAAACAAGGGTAAAGGCTGTAGGATGGAACGTAATGAATGAAGTGCAGTAATTAACACATTAGAAAACGTGTTGTAAGTTAAGTTACGAAGTGAACTTCAAGGTTGTCGGAAGGGGAAAAGAAAGTATTTGTTATCTAAAGTAGGGTGAACTGGAAGCAGTATAAGCGTAGAGAAGAAAACCAATTAGATGCTACTGAATGCTTTGTTGCACTTATAATCTGCTCAACGTGTTTCGGGCACTTATACAGGGTGTCCCAGGAGGAAAGGACCTAACTTCGGGAGAGTGTTCCTTAGGTCAAACTATACCGATATAACCCAAAACACCTATATCCAAAGTTCAATGGTTACGGAGATATTGGCC